>Ga0207695_10000397_pt1 | contig 98044 bp, 86 predicted proteins | sample KBSC54metaG_FD_184354 | JGI IMG/M metagenome (GOLD analysis project Ga0207695, IMG submission 184354) | Corn rhizosphere microbial communities from Kellogg Biological Station, Michigan, USA - KBS C5-4 metaG (SPAdes) (version 2) | ecosystem: Host-associated > Plants > Roots > Rhizosphere > Soil... | reverse complement strand
CTGAAGCTGTTCCCACTCACCGTCACATTGCCAACCTGGGCGAACGAGACGCCGGTCACCTCGATGTCGTGCACGGTGTTGCTGGCCACGACGACGTTGTTGCTGGACCCGAAGGTCATCGCCCGCTGGAGCTGCTGGAACTCCGAATTGGTAACGCTGACGTTCGTGGAGCCCTGGAAGCTGATCCCCTCGATGTCATCCTGGGGATTGCCGTCCATCGAGCCGTGCACGCTCACATGGTCGAAGTGGATGTTGCTCGACTTGTAGACCTGGAAGTCGAAATAGCCCTTCGACTGGGTGACCAGCTCGACGTTCTCGAACGTGAGCCCGTTGGACCCGGCCACGCCGAAGTGGGTGAGTGTCGCCGGATGCGAGGGGTCGGCCGAGGCGATGGTGACGCCCTGGGCGAACGAGCGGTTATAGAAGACGTAGTCCAGGCCCGTGTAGGTCCCCGCCTGGAGCAGGATGGTGTCGCCGCTTTGGGCTGATTGCAGGGCGCTGGAGAGCGCCGCCGTGCTACCGACTGTGATGTTGGACAAAGCTTCTCCGCAGGTGGCTTGCGCTCGCCTGCCCGATATCCCCCCGGGCGGCGAATCGCGGTCACCCCCCGATGACCCCGCGCCCACCTAGACAATTCAGGAGAGGCTGTCCTGCGACGGATGCGGCGCCGGGCTAAAGGCCGCAGCGGGGGCGACTTGTCATCAAATCGCCCCAACCGTCGACCATCCGAATCCAGCGAAACCGGGTCGGCGAACCTCGGTCGTCAGCCGACCGCGATCCAGCCGGTGTGCAGGCTCGATAGCTGGACCCCGACCAGGATCATCTCGTCGCCGCCGCCCATGTCGATCACCGTGTCGGCCCCGACCTGGCTCACGCTGAAGGTCGTGCCCATGTCCAGCTGGACGTGGTCGCCCTGCGCCTGGTTGAAGTCGAGCACCTTGTCGATGCCGGCGCCCTGGAACGAGTGGAAGGTGTCGGCCCCAAGGCCCCCGGTCATGGTGTCGTTGCCCCGGTCGCCGGAGATGTAGTTGTCGCCCGCGCCACCCTGGATCGAGTCGTCGCCCTGGCCGCCGCGGATGACGTCATTGCCCACGCCGCCGACCAGGGTGTCGTCCCCCAGGTTGCCGTAGAGGATGTTCGCGCCGGCGTGGGCGGTGATCAGGTCGCTGCCCTGGCCGCCGACCAGCCAGTCGTCGCCGCCGGCGCCGCCGTCGATCGTGTCGTTGCCCTTGTTGCCGTTGATGTCATCGAAGCCCGCGCCGCCGGTGATGACGTCGTCGCCATCGTCGCCCCGCAGGTAGTCGGCGACGCCCGCGCCGGTGATGGTGTCGTTGCCCGCGCCGCCGTGGACCTCGGTCTGGGTGGTGTTGGCCGTCAGGTTCTCGTTGAAGACACTGCCCTGAAGCACGTGGCTGACGCCGCCGGTGGACGCTGCGCCCGCCGAGCCGCCGCTCGGCGCCGTCGGGGTGACCGGCGGAGGCGGAGGGGGCGAGACGGGAGGGGGCGAGACGGGAGGCGGCGAAACCGGCGGGGGCGGAGAAACCGGCGGCGGAGAAACCACCGACTGGGCGGCCACGTCGACGTGCCAGGTGTTGGCGGTGGGGTCGAGGTCGACGCCGCCGTTGGCGGTTCCGCCGTCGTCCTGCACCTGGAAGGTGATGTCCGTATGCACCGCCGCCGCGCCGACCGGCGCGTGATAGACGAGCTTGCCGGCGGCGATGTCCGCGGCGCTGACCGTCTGGCCCGCGGTGACGGTCACGCCGTTGTCGGTGAGCGTCCCCGCGCCGGCGCCCGGCACGCTATCGATCTTGACCCCCAGCAGATGGTTGCCGTCGGTGTCGCTGAAGCCGAAGTCGGAAGCGGCGAACACCTTGGCGCCGTTCCAGGCCAGCGAGGCGGTGGCGTCCGCGCCGGTGGGCGCGTGGTTGACCACGACGGGCGGCGGCGGAGGAGGAGACGCCACGGGCTGCAGGGGAGGCGTTCCCTGGATGCCCGTGTTCGGGTGGGACGCCAGCCAGCTGGTGAGCGCAGCGGCGCCGCCGTCGGCTACGACGCTGTTCAGGGTGTTACCGTTCTGAACTAGGGCGATGTCGCCATCGATGCCGATGGCCCCGGCGGTCTGGTTGTTGGCGATGGTGACGCCGCTGGAGTCGAAGATCTGCAGCGGGGTGTTGTCCTGGGTCCCGTTGAGCGAGATCAGGGTGTTGCCAGTCACCGAGATATTGTGGGTGAAGTCCACCAGGATGCCGCCGTAGCCGGTGCCGTCCACCAGGTTGTTGGCGATGGTGACGTTCTGATAGTTCATCGTCGTCAGCTGGTCGCGGAAGAAGATGCCCTGGGTGGCGTCGCCGTCTCCTCGAGAGATCGCATTGTTGGTGACGGTGATGTCGTGCGAGGGCGCGGTGGTGCCAGTGGTCAGGAACTGGATCGCGTCGGCATGGTCGCCCACCGCAGTGTGGAAATTACTGAACGTGTTGCCGTCGACGGTGACGTTGCCGACTTGGGCGAAACTGACGCCGGTGACTTCGATGTCATGGACGTTGTTGTTCGCCACCACGACGTTGGTGCTGGACCCGATCGCCATCGCCCGGACCAACTGCTGGAACTCGGAGTTGGTGATGCTGATGTTGTTCGAGCCGCTGAACTGGATGCCCTCGACGTCATTCTGAGGATTGCCGTCCATCGAGCCATGCACGCTGACATGGTCGAAGTGGATGTTGTTCGAGGTGTAGACCTGGAAGTCGAAGTAGCCGACCTGCTGGGTCTGCATCGTCAGGTGCGAGAAGGTGATCCCGCTCGAATTGGTCATGTTGAAATGGGTGATCGTCGCCGGGTTCGACGCGTCGGCCGAGGTAATCGTGATCCCGCCGGCGAAGTTCACGTTCGTGAACGTATAGTCCAGGCTGCTGTAGGTCCCGGCCTGAAGCAGAATCCGATCGCCATCATGGGCTGAATGAAGCGCGCTTTCGAGCGCGGCCGTATTGTTGACCGTGATATCCGTCACAGACTTAATCCCCATCGATCCAGAAATATCAGGTCGTTCTTGACCCAATACGACGCCGATCACAGGTTTATTCTGCTTGGGTTAGGCCTGGTTTAAGAGAAATGGTTAGGTGTTTTTAATTTCTTGAGTGCGGTTGAGCGCGCCTTCGTAGTTAATAGTTGGTGTATATTAAGTCATGCCTCACCTAACGCTACCGGACTCAAGTGAATGGAGTCCTTCCGCCCACGGATGCGCCCGAACCCTTGCGGTAGGGCGGGGCCGGTGGCGGCAAGATAGTGTCGCGGGAATGCGGGGCGCCGAACGGCGTCAGGCTTGGCCAGGGCAGCGACGGTCCGCTAGTCGGAATCGGGGCCCCGGTCTTCCGACTCTTCGGTCTTCGACTGCAGGCGCCGGATCGCGACCAAGGCGATCAGCATCATCACGACGCCACCGCCGAGGCAAACCCAGGTGACGACCACCCCCTGCATAGCTCGGCTCCCAGATCGCCAGCGCCGGAAGGCGCGGCTGCCCTAATATCGCGACCGCTCGTCTCACGCATTCCTTGCGCACGATTTGTTTGAAGAATCTGTGCTACCGCGCCATCAGGCTGGTCGCCCAGCCCCAAGGCAACAGGAACTGGATCCCTCCTTTGAGCGTCAGAAGGCACACGGCCTACAACCTCGTCGGCCAGATCCTCCCCATCCTGCTGTCGCTTGTCACCGTGCCGCTTTATCTGAAGCTGGTGGGATCCGAGCGGTATGGGGTTCTCGCCATCGCCTGGCTGCTCCTGGGTTATTTCGGGCTCTTCGATCTCGGGCTTGGCCGCGCCACCTCGTTCCGTCTCGCCGCCCAAAAGGATGCGGAGCCCCAGGCCCGAGCCGACACCATGTGGGCCGCCCTGGCCGTCAACGCGCTGATGGGCGTCGCGGGCGGCCTGGTGCTGTGGGCCGCCGCCGAGTTCTTCTTCGGCCGGATCTTCAAGGTGAGCCCGGAGTTGCGACCCGAGGTGGTGGCCGCGGTGCCGCTTCTGGCCTTCGCCGTCCCGGTGGCGACGGTCACCGGCGTCCTGACCGGGGCCATGCAGGGGCGCGAGCGCTTCCTTGAGATCAACACCGTCAACGTTATTTCGACGACCCTCTTTCAGTTGATTCCGCTGGGCATCGCGCTCGTGGCCGGCCCGAACCTGCCTCTGTTGCTGCTGGGCGCGCTGACGGCCCGCGGGCTGGCGGCGGCGGTTCTAGCCTACCGCTGCCACGTCGAACTGACGCGCGGACTACCGGCACGCCTGGACCGCAAGGAGATCGTGCTGCTTCTCAAATATGGCGGCTGGGTCAATCTGACCTCGATCTTCGGACCGGTGCTCTACATGCTGGACCGCTTCACGATCGGGGCGATGCTCAGCGCCCGGGCGGTCACCGACTACACGGTTCCCTACCAGCTCGCGAACCGCACCGCGATCATGTCGGGTTCCCTGGTCGGCGCGCTCTTTCCGAGGCTGTCCTCGGCAACAGCCGATGAACGCGAGGTGTTGGCCGATCGCGCCACCATGACGATCCTCGCCCTCCTGAGCCCGTTGTTCCTGGCCGGAATCTACATCATGCAGCCCTTCCTGCATTTCTGGGTCGGTCAGAAAGTGGGTCCCGATGCGCCGTTCGTGGGCCGCTTTATCCTGATGGCCATGTGGGCCAATGCGCTGGCCCTCGTGCCATTCACGCGCCTGCAGGCCTCAGGCCGGCCGGACCTCGTCTCCAAGATTCTGCTCGCCGAAATCCCGCCCTATCTTCTGATGCTGTGGGCGGGCATCCACTTTTTTGGCCTGATCGGCAGCGCAGCGGCGGCGTCCCTGCGCTGGCTCATGGACTACGCCCTGCTGACCTGGGTGGCCGGCCGTCGGTTCACCGGCTTTGGACTGATCTTCGGCAACTTCGTCGTACTCTGCGCCGCCATCTACTGCGCGGGAATCTGGAGCTTCACCGAGCCGCTTTGGTGGGCGTCCGCCACCGGGCTGGGCGCGATCTCCCTCGCCCTTGCCTTCCGCGCCCTGCCGTCCGAGATTCGGCAACGCCTCGAAGGCGTCTTGAAGCGCGGCTCGGCTTTCTCTTGATCTCATGGCTTTGAAATCGCCAGCAGGCCATCGACGCTCTTCGCAGCCCGCGGCGGCTGAGAAGGGCCAGAAGGGCGCGCCGCGCCTGCGCCCCGTCACCATCGCCGCGGCGGTGAACGACCACGCGGTCCTCGCCCAATGCCTAGCGCGCTCTCCGGACCTCGCCGGCGACCCCGCCGCGATCCGCGCCTATGAAGGCTTCAGCTCCGCCTCCCTCGCCTACAACTGCGCGCTCGACGAAGCGCAGACCGACGTGGTGGTGTTGGTCCACCAGGATGTCTACCTGCCGGCCGGCTTCCTCAAGGGCCTGCGGAACGGCCTCGATCGCCTGTCGCAGATCGACCCAGAATGGGCCGTGGCCGGCGTGATCGGCGTCGACGACACCGGCGCGATCATGGGCGAGACCTGGTCGTCAGGACTGCGCCAGCTCGTCGGCCTGAAGGTCGCCCAGCCAATGCCGGTCGTCAGCCTCGACGAGGTGCTCCTTGTGGTGCGCCGCAGTTCCGGCGTTCGGTTCGACGACCGGATGCCAGGGTTTCACCTCTACGCTTCCGACGTGGTCATGGCCGCAAGGGCCGCTGGCCATCGAAGCTACGTCCTCGACATGCCGATCATCCACAGCAGCCGACCGGTGCTGCGCCTGGATGCCGGCTACAAGGCCGCCTACCGGTTCATGCAGCGCAAGTGGCGGTCGCACCTGCCGATCCCCAACCTGATTTGCGACATCGAACGCTCCAGCCTGCCGCTTCTAATGCGCGATGCTCGCTTGCGGTGGCTCAACCGGGGCCAGCGCGCCCGCCGGCCGCCGTCCGAAGACCCGGCGGCGGTGGCCCAGCGTCTGGGCCTGGAATAGCGGCTGGGTCCAGTCGCGATAGGCCTCAGTCCTCCGATCAGGAGAACGCCGCCGTCGCCTATTTCGGGAGCCGCCGGCCGCAGATCATGATCTGCGCAGCGAACAGATGGTCGAGCCGCCCGCCGCTCAGGCCGCCGATCAGTCGCGCCTTCCAGCGTAGCGGCACGAGCGGACCGACCCGATCTACGACGACGCCCGCCTCTTCGAACATCTCCCGGTAGCTCTCGGGCGTGAACCAACGCAGGTGGGTGCGGTCCATCGCTCCGGACTCGGCATAGCGGAAATGGCCCATGAAGATGTCCCGCACCACCATCCAGTGCGAAACGTTGGGTGAGCTTGCAAACACCGACCCGCCCGGCTTGAGGCAAGCCACAAGCCGCTGAAGGGTCGTCCAGGGGTCACGCAGATGCTCGAGCACCTCGCTGATGATCAAGGCGTCGAATTGATCGGCCAGCCCGCTCAGATCCATCGCTTCGACGTCGCCCACCCAGACATCGCTGAGGTCTTCGGCGGCCTTGGCGGCGGCCGTTTCGCTGAGTTCGATGCCGACGTAGCGGCCCGCCTTCCCGGCCGCGAGCATAGCCCGGCCGGTGCCGCCGGCGCCGCAACCCAGTTCCAGCACCGAGGACTTTGGCCCGGTGGGTGACAGGCCGACGATGTCGTGACGGGCGTTGGCGAAATAGCTCGACGGCTTGCCCACGTAGATTTCGCTGGCGGCCCCGGGGGAGGCTTTCGTATCTGACATGGGGTCGCCCCTCAGGCTCGGTTCCAGGTGGATCGGATCTGCTGCGGGAGGCGCCCGCGGCAGAGGGTCACCTTGTTGGTAGAGGCCTCTTGGAAAAACTTCACTAAACTCTAGGACGCTGCGGCGTTTGTTCGCCCGATAAGCCCGCGCCGTCCAAAGGAACCTTCGCCGGTGAGCCGGAAGCCCATTTCAGAATCGACGCCGCTCCTGAAGCCCTACTTCGGGGCCGGGGCGCCGGCGCGCGCGCGCAACATCGTGCTCGGGACGGCCGCCATCGCCACCCTGCTGTGCCTTCCTTACGGCTTCTACTACGCCCTGCTGACGCCCTGGCTGCTGGTGCCCTTCATCGTGCCGGTCGCCATTCTGCTCGCGGTCGTGATCTGGGTCCTGCCCGGTTCGCGGACCGCGCCAGTGAAGACCATGGAGGGCATGCTCTTCGTCCTGTTCGCCGCCCTGGTGGCCTGGCCAAACTATCTGGCCCTGACCTTCCCCGGCTTGCCCTGGATGACGGTGAGCCGGCTGGTCGGTACGCCCATGGTCATCCTGCTGCTGGTGAGCCTGTCCACCAACGCCGACTTCCGGAAGAAATTGGCGGAGGTGCTCAATGCGGTGCCCGCGGTGTGGAAATGCCTGGCGGCCTTCACGGCGCTGCAGACCCTGTCCATCGTCTTCACCTCGCAGTTCGGCGTGTCGATTTCCAAGCTGGTGGTCCACCTCACCAATGAAACCGCCGCTTTCCTGCTCTGCGCTTACATGTTCCGGCGGTCCGGCCGGGCCGAGCTCTGGGCCTACCTGCTCTGGGGGTTCGCCATCTTCGTGGGTCTGATCGGCATCGAGGAGTTCCGGCAGCAGCGGGTGCTTTGGGGCGGCCACGTTCCTTCGTTCCTGCTGCCGCCGGACGGCCTCGTGGACAAGATCCTGGTCGGCTCGACGCGGGCGACGACGGGCGAATACCGCGCCCAGAGCGTGTTCACGACCAGCCTCGCGTTTTCGGAGTTCATGGCGCTCGCCATTCCCTTTCCCCTGCATTTCGCCATGTCGAGGACCTACCGGCCCTGGATCCGCTTGGCCGGCGGCGCCTCGGTGCCCTTCATCGTGCTGGTGATCCTCGATTCCGGCTCACGCCTGGGGTTGCTGGGCCTCTTCCTGGCCACGATCCTGTACCTGCTGCTGTGGGCGCTGCGGCTGCAGCGCAAGAGCCCGGGCAATCTCATGGCGCCGACCATCATCGTGGCCTATCCCGCCCTGTTCAGCGCCTTCATCGCCGCCTCGCTCGTCGTCGGCCGCATCAAGGCGAAGGTGTGGGGCATGGGCCAATATGACGACAGCAACCAGGCGCGGATCGACCAGTGGCACATGGGTCTTCCGAAGATCCTCACCCATCCGCTCGGGCACGGCGTCGGCCAGGGCGCGGAGGCCTTGGGTTACTTCAACGCCGCCGGCACCCTGACAATCGACAGCTACTATCTGAATGTCGCGATGGAGTACGGGATCGTCGGCTTCCTGGCCTTCTTCGCGATCTTCGTGGTGAGCGCCTATAACGGCGCCAAATACTCCCTCCTTGGCGACGAAGAAGATCGGGACATCGCCTTCCTGATGCCGCTCACGGCAGCGGTGGTGGCGTTCCTGGCCATGAAGGCCTTCTTCGCCCAGGAGGACAACAACGGCCTGGCCTTCATGATGATGGGCATCACGGTCGCGCTGGTGTACCGCCTTCGCAGGCGAGAGGCCGAAGGGAACCCCCGCATAGTCCCAGCCGGTGGCCGAAGCGGCCGTCTCGCTCGCATCTGAGACTCTGGCGCTGCCGTGCGGCCGCTCCGGGCTAGGGCCGGTCCTCGAAGCCGCCGCCCGCGGCGTGATCCCACTGCGAGGCGATGTTGCCGATCTTGCGCGACGCCCGCCACAGTAGCGAAGCGACCTGCCGCTTCATGCTCTTTGGCCCCTGGCCGGCGTCCAGCCGCCAGCGGGTCTGGGTGCCGGAGTGGTCGCGGCCGGGCGGCTCGACGCTGTAGTAGTAGAGCGCCAGGGAGCGCCGGGAGCGGTCAGGCGGACAGGCCAGGGGCGTCGGATGGCCGTGGTAGGAGGTGGTGTCCGTGGTGAAGATGACGGCGCGATTGGCGACTGGCAGCACCTCCCTCACCTTCTGCTTTCCGTCCCGCGACCAGAGCTCGAGCTTGCCGCCATAGGATTCGTCCCAATCGGGATTGAGGTAGATCAGCAGGTTCAGACGCCGGTACAGCGGCAGGTGGGGCGGCTGGGCGAAGTCCGAGTGGACCGCCAGATGCCCGCCACGCTCAATCTGATGCAGGCCGCCACCGTCGAAATAGGGGTCGGAGAGCAGCGGGCCCTCGCCGGTCAGTTTCTCCAACGCTTTCAGCATCGTCGATGAATTCAACTGGTACATCAGCGAGCGGATCGCATCCGGGGCCTTGTCGACCTCATTGGTCGCCAGCTTCAGCTGATAGGCGTCGTTGATCCGCTGCTTCCAGACCGGGCTCTCGGGCTTGGGGAACACCCGGATCAATTCGTCGATGATTCCTTCGGGAAGGAAGTCATCGATCACTATGTGAGGAAAGGGCTCGGCCTGACGATAGACGTCGGGGCTCTTGTCCAGGGACTTCGCGACGAATGGCAGGACGTCCATCTTCTTCTCTCAAGTCTCGTTTTGGCTCAGGTCCGTTGCGCCCGCTACGTCAAGTCCCCGGACCGCGATCAGGGACTTGGCCATGCCGGCGACGCGTTCATAGGAGATCGCCCCGTCGGGGAAGAGGTGCCTGAACTGCCGGTCGTCCAGGAGGCGTGCGTCGTCCACCACGCGGAAGGCGTTATCGACACCTTCGATCCGCCCGACGTGCGCGATGGGGAAGGTGTTGAGAATCCGTGCGCGGACCGGCCGCGGGAACCAGTGGTACATCGGAAATTTGTAGAAATGAGGGTCGATCGGAAACCAGAAATTCGGCGTCTGGACATAGTAGAATGGCGCTACGCGCCGGGTCTCGGCCGCGAAACGCTTCATGTTGTCCCAGGTCAGGACATGCTCGACCACCGAGTTCGAGTGGGCGAGGTCATACTCGTTGCTGCGCACGTCCGTCAGGTCGCAGGCATCGCCCACGCGGGTCGCGAACAGGTCCGGCTGCGTCAGGTCGGCGTCGATCTCGGACGCTTCCAGGTTGACCACCGTGACGAAGACCTTGCGGCTCCGCAGATAGTCCAGCCCGACGCGGGACCAATACTCCAGCGTCCCGCCCATATCGAGGATGCTGACCTGCCCGCGGTTTGCGTGGATGGCGTCGATGAGGGCGCGCAGCCTGACGTCCCGCTTCCGCCGGAACCGGTTTGACAGCGAATTCGCGTCGCGCGGGTCGGCCAGCAAGAGTTATCCTTTTCCGAACAGTCCCGACGCCACTTAGCCCGCAGACGCTAAGGCTTTGCAAAGCCCGCGCCAGGATTGAAGGCCGTCCCGCCGCTGGCCGCGCCCCATTGTAACGGACACGCAACTACCCGACGCCTAAGATTTACCCAACCCTCGGCGGACTTGCATGAACCGCCTCGACTGGCTCATGGAAATTCGGCGCCAGGGCCCGCGAACAGGAAGCGAGTGAGCAGGACAGATGTGCGGGATCGCCGGCTATATCGACTTCAACCGTGATCCCCGGCGCGGCGTGCTGGATGGGATGACCCGGGCGCTCGGCCGCCGGGGGCCGGACGCCCATGGCGTGCTGGCCGACGGACCCTGCGGCCTCGCCCACACCCGGCTGAGCGTCATCGACGTCGAGGGCAGCCCTCAGCCGATGCGCCTGCCGGACCTCGACCTGGCGATGGTCTACAATGGCGAGGTCTACAACTACGAGGCCCTGCGCGCCGAGCTCCAGGCCGCCGGCGTCACCTTCCACACCAAGGGCGACACCGAGGTCGTGCTGCGCTGGATCGCCCACTCCGGGCCGGCGGCGCTCCCCAAGTTCGACGCTATGTTCGCCTTCGCGATCTGGGACCGGCGCCGCGAGACCCTGACGCTCGCCCGAGACGCGCTGGGGGAAAAGCCGCTGTTCTATGCGACGCCCGAACCGGGGGTCCTGGTCTTCGGCAGCGAGATCAAGGCCGTGCTGCAGCACCCCGGCGTCGACCACACCCTCGACGAGGATGGGCTGCGTCAGGCGCTGCGCTTCCGCGCCGTCTATGGCGCGCACAGCTTGCACCGTGGCGTGCGCCAGCTTGAGCCCGGCTGCTACCTGGAGTTCGACCGCGACGGCCTCAGGATCGGCCGGTTCTACGATCTCGTCGAAGAGATCGGGCTGGCGACGTCGCGCTACGCCGGCCTCTCGCAGGACCAGTTGATCGCCACGGGCCGCGAGCTCTTCATGGATTCCGTCGAAGAGCGCCTGGTGGCCGACGTGCCGGTCGGCGCCTTCCTCTCCGGCGGCCTCGACAGCAGCCTCATCGTCGCGGCGATGCGCAGGATCCGCCCGCCGGGCGCGGAGATCCAGACATTTTCCGTGGGCTTCGCGGGGGACCCGCATTCCGAGCTGCCGTTCGCCCAGGTGGTCGCCGACGCCGTCGGATCGCGGCATACCGCGATCAGCGTCGGCCCGGACACCTACGTCCAGCGCTTCGCGGAGCTCTCGGGCTGCCGGGACGGGCCTGTCAGCCAGCCCGCCGACATCGCCATCGCCGAGATGAGCCAGGTGGCGCGGCGGTCGGTGAAGGTGGTGCTCTCTGGCGAGGGCGCCGACGAGGTGTTCGCCGGCTATCCAAAGCACGGCTTCGCCAAGGCCCCGTGGGCGCTGCGCCGCACTCTCGCCGTGGTCGGCCCCGCCAACGCCGCGGCGCTCGCCAGGGGCCTGGGGCTCGACGCGCGAAGGGCGCTCGTGGCGGCCCGCGCGCTCGCGGCCCCACGCGAGGTGGACCGGCATGCCCAGTGGTTCAGCTATTTCGACCGGGCCGACCTGCAGGCGCTCCTTCCGGGCCTGGGTTGGGATTCCGACGATTGGGAACGCACCCTGCAAAGCCAGGCCGCTGTCATGGGCCGCCTGCCGGGCATGGGCGGCCTTCGCCGGATGCAGACCACGGACTGTCTGACCTGGCTTCCGAACAACATGCTTGAGCGCGGCGATCGGATGACCATGGCCGAGGGGCTCGAGGTTCGACCGCCGTTCCTCGACAAGGAGCTTGCCGCCTTCGGCCTCGCCCTGCCCGACGGCGTGAAGGTGCGGCGCGGCATCGGCAAGTGGATCGTGCGACAATGGGGCGGCGAACTGCTGCCCGACGGCATCGCCGGGCGTGGCAAGTGGGGTTTCCGGGTTCCCCTTGCCGACTGGTTCCGGGGGCCGTTACGCGACTTCCTGGAAGGCTACCTGCTTGGCGCCAATGGGCTCTGCGCGGCCTATGGCGACAGGGCGAAGATCCGCGATCTGCTGGAGCGCCAGCGGGCCGGCGCGGCGGACCTGGGCGAGACGCTGTGGACCCTGCTGGCCGCCGAGGTCTGGTATCAGGACGTCTACCTTGCACGCGCGACCCCCAAGGTCCTCGCCGCCAGCGCGTAGGTCTCAAGCCGGGGCTGTCCGCGTCACGGGGGCCCGCGGCGGTCACGCAAGCCGTCGCGCCAGCCCGCGATGCCGTATCCCAGCTGGCGCCAGGCGCCACGCCGGGCGAAACGCAGCCACAGCAGCAGGAAGCTCGCCGCCGCCGCCACTGGCAGCCGGCCGGGGAAACAGTCGCGGGTCAACAGCAGCTTATTCCGTTCGTCGAGATAGACCGGCATGCGGCTCCGCTGACGGATATCGGCGACGGAGCCGGTCGTGCTGCCCTGGTTGTGGAGCACGCGGGCGTCGATGGCCAGGCCGAGCCGCAGCCCCCGGCGGATGGCGCGCAGGCACCACTCGACCTCTTCGCAATATAGGAAGTAGTCCTCCCGCATCGGTCCGGCGCGCTCGAGGAACGCGCGGCCCACCAGCATCGAAGCTCCGCTGAGATAGTTTATCATCGGCTCGAGGGCCGCCTCGGACGCCGGCGCCTCAAGGGATTTACCGAAATCCAGCGAGACCGCTCGCGCGATCCAGCCGCGCCAGCGGCCGCCGCGGGACTCCACGACCCCATCGGCGAAGTGCACCGTCGCGCCAACCGCATGGCAGTCGCCGCGCTGCAGGCGCTCCACCAACCGCCCCAAGGCCCGGGGTTCGGCTACGGTGTCGGGATTGAGCACCCACCAGGCGCCGGCGTCGGAGCTTTCGCGCAGGCAGGCGTTCACGCCGCCTGCGTAGCCCAGGTTGGCGTGGGCGTCGAAGGCGCGCACCACCTGTCCGCCCGCGAGGCGCGGCGGAAGCCGGGCCGCCAGCTCTTCGTAGGCCGCGGCCCCGCCGTTCTCGCAGATGGTCACCGAGAAATCGCGGTAGTCCGCGTTCGCGAGCGCCCCTAGGCAGGCTTCGATGTCGTCCGGGTTGCGGAATCCCACGATGCAGATGGCCACATGCAGCGAATTCGACATCGAGGTCCGACCGGCCGCCCCACGTCTTCGACCTCGGCCGCCGCGACGGCCGCGGCATCTCGCCGGTTCGAACGACGTCATCCGCAGAATGGCCGGGTCCGTATTGCTTTGGAAGACGCCAGAGGATGATCGGTGAAGACGCGGATCGGCGTCACGTCATATTGGTGACCCGAAGCGTGATTAAGCAAACCGAAGGCAATCTGGGCGCAGTAGCATAGGATTGGCGCGGGTCCGTCGAAAGACGCTCCGCGGGGCTTGCCTCGCGCGCCGATCGACAACGGAGGCAGGTTTGGCGGGCTGGAACACCAAGGTCGGCGGTCTATTCAAGCGGCGCAAGAAGCCCGCCAGGACCGCCGAGGCGCAACAGGGCGCCACCATCCTGCGGCCGGTCCCCCGGGACGCGCGGCGCCGCGGGAACCTCAACGAGTTGCTGCCGCGGTTCCATTCCATGGCCAGCGACCAGTTCAGCGGCAAGTCCAACGACCGGTTCGCCAACATCCGGTCCAAGCTGCGCCATGCCTTCACCCCGTCCCAGCCGGTCGCCGACCAGCGGATGTTCGCCGGGCGCGAGGAGGTGCTGAAGACCCTGATCCGTTCCATCGAGGATCAGCGGCTGCACGGCGTGCTCTATGGCGAGCGCGGCATCGGCAAGACCTCCCTGCTGCACATGCTGACCCAGGCCGCGCGCGAGGCGCGCTACATCGTGGTCTATTCGTCCTGCGGGGCCAATTCGACCTTCGACGAGATTTTCCGGGCCGCGGCCGCCGACATCCCGCTGCTGTTCCACTCGGGCTTCTCCCCCACCACGTCGGAAGCCGAGAAGGGCGCGACCCTGGCCGACCTGGCGCCGGCCGAGCCGCTGACGCCCCGCAAGTTCGGCGACCTCTGCTCGAAGCTCACCGGCACGCGCGTGCTGATCATCCTCGACGAGTTCGACCGCTGCGAATCCGGCGCCTTCCGCCGCGACGTGGCCGAGCTGATCAAGAACCTTTCCGACCGCCTGGGCCGGGTGCAGCTGATCCTCGCGGGCGTCGCCGCCGACCTGACCGAGCTGGTGGAGCACATTCCGTCGATCCGCCGGAACATCTTCGCGCTTCGCGTGCCGAAGATGCCGGACAGCGAGGTCCTGCAGATCGTGGCCAACGGCGAACGCGAGGCGGGCCTGACCTTCGACCCCACCGCCACCGCCTCCGTGGTCGCCGTCGCCCTCGGATCACCCTACATCGCCAACCTGCTTGGCCACCACGCCGGGCACCTGGCCCTCGACCAGGGGCGCAGCACCGTGTTGCCGCGGGACGTCTCGGACTCCGTCGACCGGGCCGTGGTGGAGTTCCAGGGCCGGATCGGCAAGCCGCTGCAGGGGCGCATTCGCAGCCTGTTCGACAAGGGCGCGGGCGAGCTCCTGGCCATGGCCGCGCGCACGGCGCTCGCCGGCGACGGTCCGTTCACGCCGGCCGACGTACAGGCCTCCAACGAGGTGGACGCCAAGCGCGCCCAGCAGGTCCTGCAGCTGCTGATCGCCGAGCGCCTGGTCTCCGTGGACGACGACGGTGACGGCAGTTCGCGCTACGAGTTCGTGGAAGACGGCCTGCCGGCCTATCTGTGGATCTCGTGGGCGCAGGTGAACCTGCACACCGAACCGGGCACGGCGCGCCTGGCGCGCGGCTGAGGCCAAACGAAAGAAGCCGGCGCTCGCGCGCCGACTTCCTTCGCAATCGATTGAAATCGGCCGTTATTTCGCCGGCGGAGCGGCCGGCGTCGCGCCGGCTGCTGGGGCGGCCGCCGGGGCGCCCGCCGCGGTTGCGGGGGTCGGCGGCGGCTTGTAGGCGGCATTGTAGACGATGGACTTCTCGGCCGCGGACCGGAAGGCCTTCATCTGGGTTCGGACGGCCTCCTGGGCCTTCTGGTTGCGCACCGCGTTGATGGCGAAGTTCACGGCCTGGTCGCCATGGATCGGCGCCGGCTTCGTCGAGGTGATGCGGTTGAACAGCAGCACGCCGCCTTGCGGCACCACGAACACCTCGCCGGGCGGCAGCTTGCCGATCTGATCCACAAGCCGCGGATCGGCGCTCAGGGTGTCGATCGTCGAGACGTTTTCGCGATACGGGATGCTCTGGGCGTCGAAGAGCGCTTTCACGTCCTCAAGGGTCTTCAGGTTCTTGACCTCCTCCGGCGTGATCTTCCGCGTCGGCTGGGCCATCACCTGCTCGACCACCAGGATCTTGCGGTCCGCGAACATGCCCGGGTGGGCCGAGACAAAGGCTTCGGCCTCCTGCCGCGAAGGCACGGCGACGCTGGCGGCCACCTTGCGCTCCAGCAACTGGGCCAGCAGGGTCTCCTCGCCGCGCTTTACCTGCAGGGCGTACTCGGGAGACTTGTCGAGCTTCTCCTCCTTCGCCTTCTGGGCGAGGACGTCGCGCACGATGATCTGCTGCAGCGCCGCCTGCTGGGCCTGCTTCATCACATTGGGGTCCTTGGATGCGAAGTTCCCCATCTCGGCCTTCAGCTCGAGCGCGGTGATTTCCTCGCCGTTGACGGTGGCCACCACCTGACCGGCGGGCTTGCCGCCCACCATCTTCTTGATCTGGGTGCAGCCCCCGAGAACGGTCGTCGCCACGAGCGCGGCCGCCAATGTCAGCGTCTTTGCGGTCAAGTGCCCCTCCGTGCAGCCCTTCGGCCATTGCGCATGATTGCGCCTGATTGTGTCGGTCGCCCCCGCGGCATGGGCATCCGCCCGTCGCAGCCGCAGCCTTCCCAAGGCGGGCATCATAGAGCATTCCCCGCAAATTGCGTTAACGCGCGCTTCCCGGCAGCACCCCCGTCCGAGCCCGCGCCAGGCAAAGAAAAGCCGCCATCACGAGGATGGCGGCGATCTTGACCGAAGTCTTGGACGGAAGCCTCAGGCGTCCCCTTTTTGGGGCCTCTACGATTCCGCCGCCCCTTTCGGGACGGCGGTTTCGCAGACTGGAGGTCTTCTACCCGATCAGGCGGTCGCGACCGCTTGACGGCGGCGGCTGCTGCGCACCATGGCGCCGATGCCACCGAAGCCCATGATCATCATGCCCCAGGTGGCCGGTTCCGGCACGCTGGCGACGTCGATGGTCGAGTTGGCCGAGCCGACCCCACTGGCCGAGATATGGTACTGCTCGGTCAGGGCGAAGGGCGCGGCCGGGTTGGCCGTGAAGCCCTGCACCGAGGTGCCGATGTTGCTGAACACGTGCGAGGCCATCTGCACGCCGTCGCCGTAGTTGCCGGAGTTGGCGGCGCTGAAGAACGTCGACTCCGTCACGCTCCAGCTCGCCGGCAGGGTGTTGGAGGTCAGCGAGCTGATGAAGCCGCCGTGAACAGAGGACGAATTGATGTTGGTCTCGAGGATATAGACGTCCAGGGTGCCAACAGCATTCGACGAGGTGTTCAGCGAGTTGCTGTTCAGCAGGTCCAGCGGCGGGTTAACGCCCGTGGCGCTGATGTTGTTGATGGTGAAGCTGCCGAAAGAGAGGCCCAACACGCCGGCGTTGCCGGGGGTCGCGGAGTCGTCGGCAACCGTCGTGATGTGGGCGCCGCCATCGGTCGAAAGCCCGATAAAGATCGCCGCATTGGCCGAAGCCGAGATCGCCAGGCCGGCCACGAGGGCGGCGGCCGAGGCGAGGGTTTTCATGTGTCGCATAGGTCCAGTCCTTCTTAACGTCTCGTTACCTCTACCGGACGAAAAATCACCGGTCAACCATTACATAACAAATTCTCTATGTCTCACTCTCGCCACCGTCGAAAAATTGGCGTTATCGGTCTGGAAGTCGACACACCCGAGAAGCGAATGGAGGGGATTTATGAAGCTTTTTCAACACGCTCAAAGATTGTTTGGAAAATCCGCATACGGCGATGGAACCTTTTTCGTGCGTCAAATCGGAAATTCCCCTGAGAGGCGAAATCTTCGCTCGGCGAAGTATAGAGGCCACATTCATTGAGGAGTGCGTGATAAGGAATGGCCGATCTGACCACTTTGAGGAGCAACGTCAAGTTGGTTAATAAGTTCGCGACCACATTGCTCGCCGACTGCTCGGACGCCAACAGCCAAGTCTGTTGATGGATTGTGGACAAGCCGCCGCAAGACGCGCCGTGTGCATTGTAAGTGGGTTGTGGCGTCGCTCGCCAAGGTTGTTTGGCGGCTAGTAAGCCCGCGGATCGCTGAAGATCAGGGGGACGGTGCGGACCAGGATGGCCAGGTCCAGCGCCGGCGACCACTCCTCGATATAGCTGTTGTCCGCCGCCACCCGGTCGCTCATGCAGCGGGTGTCGCGGATCTCGCCCCTGAAGCCGTTCACCTGCGCATAGCCCGTGAGGCCCGGCTTGGCCCGGAACCGCGCGGCATAGCTCGGGATCAGGGCCCCGTAGTACTCGTCGTGCGCGAGCGCGTGCGGCCTGGGCCCCACGATCGACATGTCGCCCTTCAGCACGTTCCAAAGCTGCGGCAGTTCGTCGATCGACAGCTTGCGCAACAGCGCCCCCACCGCGGTCACCCGCGCGTCGTTCTTGGTGGCCTGGCGCACCGTCCCGGAATCCTCGGTCACCGTCATGGTGCGGAACTTGTAGATGGTGAACACCTTGCCCCGGTAGCCCGTCCGCCGCTGGCGGAAGATCGCCTGCCCCGGGCTCTCCAGCCGGATCACCGCCATCACCATCAACAGCAGCGGCAGGAACAGCAACAGCGCGAAACCCGCGATCGAAACATCCAGGAACCGCTTGAACGGATGCGTCGCAACCTCCGCAGGGGCTGCGGGCGCCTGGAGTTGAAAGTCCGCGGTCGGGCTATAGAGCTCCGCCGAGCGCTCGTCGGGCATGTTCGCGGCGTCGAACACTTTGAAAGCCACCCCAAACTCTCTGCGCCTCTCCGGACGCACCCACACCAGCCGGCGTCGCCGCCGTTGATCGGCGTTCTAGAAGCGCGCCGACCATCGGTTCGTCAATAAAGAATTCATAATTAGCGCCGGTTTGGGTGGCTTTGTCGCCGCTTGTGTCCGTCCGTCAGCGAGTAATTCGCCTGACAGGCGATTTTGTTCAGTAAGCCCGCGGATCGCTGAAGATCAGGGGGACGGTGCGGACCAGGATGGCCAGGTCCAGCGCCGGCGACCACTCCTCGATATAGCTGTTGTCCGCCGCCACCCGGTCGCTCATGCAGCGGGTGTCGCGGATCTCGCCCCTGAAGCCGTTCACCTGCGCATAGCCCGTGAGGCCCGGCTTGGCCCGGAACCGCGCGGCATAGCTCGGGATCAGGGCCCCGTAGTACTCGTCGTGCGCGAGCGCGTGCGGCCTGGGCCCCACGATCGACATGTCGCCCTTCAGCACGTTCCAAAGCTGCGGCAGTTCGTCGATCGACAGCTTGCGCAACAGCGCCCCCACCGCGGTCACCCGCGCGTCGTTCTTGGTGGCCTGGCGCACCGTCCCGGAATCCTCGGTCACCGTCATGGTGCGGAACTTGTAGATGGTGAACACCTTGCCCCGGTAGCCCGTCCGCCGCTGGCGGAAGATCGCCTGCCCCGGGCTTTCCAGCCGGATCACCGCCATCACCATCAACAGCAGCGGCAGGAACAGCAACAGCGCGAAACCCGCGATCGAAACATCCAGGAACCGCTTGAACGGATGCGTCGCAACCTCCGCAGGGGCGATGAGGTCGTCGGCGGCGTGACGGGCGACAGCGACGGCCACGGCCGGTGGGCCGCGCTTCACTTCGCCCTCTTCCGCCAGCAGGCTCACGCCCTCGTTCCCCCAAGCCGCACGTCCGATCTACGGCCGAGGCCGGCCGAAGGACGCTTAACGGGGCGTTTTCCATTTCACCGCACGAACTCTTAAGCGTGCCCGGTGCTTTATGGGACGTTCGCCCCCACGGGCCTGTCTGGAGCAAGAGCGATGCCAGCAGACGTGTCGTTTCCGGAGATCGCCGCGCACAGCGCCTCGCTTGAAACGGCCCCGTCACGGCGGCTGCCCCTGGGCATCGGCCTGATGGTCGCGGGCGGAGCCTCCGTGGGCCTGTGGTTCGCCATCGCCGCCGGCGTCCGGGCGGTCTTCTTCTAGGCCGCGAAGGCCGCTGCCGAAAACCTGAAGCTATTCCGCGGCGTCGTCGGCGCTCAACGGGCGTTCGGCCACCTGTCGCAGGTACTGCCCGTATTCGCTCTTCGCGAGGGCCTCGCCGAGCTTCCGGAGCTGCTGGGCGTCGATCCAGCCGCGGCGGAAGGCGATCTCTTCCAGGCAGCCGATGCGCAGGCCCTGGCGCTGCTCCACCGCGCGGATGAATTCGCCGGCCTGGATCAGGCTGTCGTGGGTGCCGGTGTCGAGCCAGGCGAAGCCGCGCCCCAGAAGCTCGACGTTGAGCTCGCCGGCCTCCAGATAGACCTGGTTCAGGGCTGTGATTTCCAGCTCGCCCCGATGCGAGGGCTTCAGGGTCTTGGCGAACTCGCTGGCGCGGCCGTCGTAGAAATAGAGCCCGGTCACCGCATAGTTGGATTTCGGGACCGCGGGCTTCTCCTCGATGCCCAGCGCCCGGCCGTCGGGGCCCAGCTCGACCACGCCATAGCGTTCCGGGTCCTGGACCAGGTAGCCGAAGACGGTGGCGCCATGATCGCGCGCGTCGGCCGCCTGCAGGGAGCGGGTGAAGTTCTGGCCGAAGAAGATGTTGTCCCCCAGCACCATCACGCTGGGCTCGCCGGCGATGAACGCCTCGCCGAGGATATAGGCCTGCGCCAGGCCGTCAGGCCGCGGCTGCACCACGTATTCGAAACGCACGCCCAGTTGCGAACCATCCCCCAGCAGGCGCTTGAAGCCGGCCTGGTCCTCCGGTGTGGTGATGATCAGGATCTCGCGGACGCCTGCCAGCAACAGAACGGACAGCGGATAGTAGATCATTGGCTTGTCGTAGACCGGCAGCAGCTGCTTGGAGACCGCCAGGGTCAGGGGATGCAGCCGGGTGCCGGACCCGCCGGCCAGGATGACGCCGCGTCTCATGCCGCCGACCTCTGTTCTGCTTGCAGTTCGCTGACGATTTCGGCGACGGCTTCGCGCCAGGGCCGAAGGGTGACGCCGAAGGTGCGTTCGAGCTTGGCGGTGTCCAGGGTTCCACGGATCGGCCGCCGGGCCGGAGCGGGCCAGTCGGCGGTGGCGCCGGACGCCACCTGCGGCGCCTCCGGCCCGAGCGCGATGGCGAAGATCCCGTCGGCGAAGCCCTTCCAGGTCACTTCGCCCGCGTTGGCGAAGTGGTGCACGCCGAACACCGGGTCGCCGGCCTTCGCGGCGGCCAGGCGCGCCGCCTGGGAGAGGATGAAGCGGGCGAGATCGCGGGCCGCCGTCGGGCGGCCGTACTGGTCGTCCACCACCTTCAGCGCCCGGCCCTCGCCGACGGCGCGCAGCATGGTCTTGACGAAGTTCTTGCCGTGGCTGGAGACCACCCAGGACGTGCGCAGGATCAGTGCTCGCGGGCAGGCCGCCAGGATCGCCTGCTCGCCCGCCAGCTTCGACGCGCCATAGACGTTCAGCGGCGCCGGCTCGTCTTCCTCGATGTAGGCCGAGCCCTTGTCGCCCGAGAACACATAGTCGGTGGAGACCTGCACCAGGGCCGGGCCGCCGGCGCCCAGGGCCTTGGCGATGGCCGCCGGGGTTTCGGCATTGACGGCGAACGCCAGCTCCCGCTCGCTCTCCGCCAGGTCGACGGCGGTGAAGGCCGCGGCCAGCACCACGAGGTCGGCGTCGGCGCCCTTCAGCCGTTGCAGCACCGCGGCCGTGTCGGCGAAATCCGCCTCGGCGCGGGAAAGCGCGGTGATCTCGACGTCGAAGTCCTTGGCCTGGGCCAGCAGCTCGCGGGCCAGTTGCCCGGTGGTCCCGAACTGCAGGATGCGGACCGTCATGCCTTGACGAGACCCAGCCGCTCGGACTGGAAGCCCCGCTGGCGGATGCCCTCCACCCAGTCGCGGTTGTCGACGTACCAGCGCACCGTATCCTCCAGGCCTTCCAGCAGCGGCATGCGCGGCTTCCAGCCCAGCTCGGCCTCCAGCTTGGAGGCGTCGATGGCGTAGCGGAAGTCGTGGCCGGGGCGGTCGGTGACGAAGGCGATCTTGTCGGCATGCGCGGTGTTGGCCGGCGCCATGCGGTCGAGGTGCTCGCAGAGCATGCGGATCACCTCGATGTTGCGCTTGGTGGCGTCGCCGCCGATGCAATAGGTCTCGCCCAGGCGACCCTTCTGGATCACCAGCAGGAGCGCCTCGGCGTGGTCGTCCACGTGCAGCCAGTCGCGCACCTGGCGGCCGTCGCCATAGACCGGGATCGACTTGCCCTCCAGGGCCCGTGTGATCACCGTCGGGATCAGCTTCTCGGGGAATTGGAACGGGCCGTAGTTGTTGGAGCAGTTGGTCAGCACCACGGGCATGCCGTAGGTGCGGCCCCAGGCGCGGGCCAGGTGGTCGGCCCCGGCCTTGCTCGACGAATAGGGCGAATTGGGATCGTAGGGCGTCGCCTCGGTGAATTCCCCGTCCTCGCCCAAGGCCCCGAACACCTCGTCGGTGGAGACGTGGTGGAAGCGGAAGTTCGCCTTCTTGTCGTCGGGGAGCGCATTCCAGTGCGCGCGGGCGGCCTCCAGCAGGACGGCGGTGCCCATCACATTGGTGCGCACGAAGTCCAGCGGGCCTTCGATCGCCCGGTCGTTGTGGCTTTCGGCGGCCAGGTGCATCACCGCGTCCGGCTTGTGACGGGCGAAGATGGCGCGCACGGCGGCCTCGTCGCAGATGTCGGCCTGCTCGAAGGCGTAGCTCGGGCTCTCGGCGACGCTGGCCACGTTCTCCAGGTTGGCCGAATAGGTGAGCTTGTCGAGGTTCACCACCTGATGGCCGTCGGCCACCGCGCGGCGCACCACCGCTGACCCGATGAATCCAGCTCCGCCGGTGATCAAGATCTTCATGTGTACCTTTGCAGACGACGCAGCCCGGACCGCGCCAGTGGCTTAGCAACGAGCTACGAGCAAATCCTTAAGCGGGACGTGGACTCTCCGCTCCAAAATCCCGCGCCGAGCCCCTACAGGGCGCGGGAGGCGACGGTCAACCGGCGCCACGAGACGACGGCGAGATCTGTCGCTGGGCTTTCCCCGTCGCGACCGAGGTCAGTGGGTCCGGTGTGGTCCCATTTTCCCGCCCTTCCCTAAGCTGTTAGACAAAAAACCGCCAGGCGACAGGAGTACCCATGGGGGCAGGATTGACGGAGCCGCGAGAAGGGGTGGCGCGCGCGATTTGGCGGGGCGCCCGGCGATGGATCATCCGCCAGCGTGAGGAAGCCGGAGACCGCGCCCTTGGCATCGAGACGATGGGACCGCGGGGCACGCCGGCCGCCACCCGTGACCTGCGGAACAAGCCCTACGAACCTCTGCCCTATAGCGGCCTGCGGGAGATTACCTCCCGGCTCCAGCTTTCTGGCGACGACGTCTTCTATGATCTCGGCTGCGGCAAGGGCCGGGTCCTCTGCTGGTTGGCGCGAGAGCCGATCGCACGGTGCGTGGGCGTGGAGTTCGATCCGAAGCTGGCCGGCGCGGCCCGCGCCAACGCCGCCTCAGTCGTGGGCGCGCGAGCGCAAATCGAGGTCAGGACCGGTGACGCGGCCGCCCAGGACTACTCGGACGCCACGGTCGTTTTTCTCTACAACCCATTCGGCGTCGACGTCCTGCGAGCGGTGCTCGAGAAGCTCGCCGCCAGCCTCGCCGCAAGCCCGAGGCGGCTTCGCCTGGCCTACGCGAGCCCGACCCATATTGAGGTCTTCGAGGCCTTTCCGCTCTTCGCCCCGACGAAGCGGATTTCGATCCGCTACGATTTGGGTGAGATGGCGGTGGCCTTCTTCGAAGCGGCGTAGCGTTTGCGCAGGCCGCTCGCGGCCATCCTCGCGCGACGGACCACGCGATTGAGCTCCAAGCGCACGACCCGCAGGACGCCCGGCGCGCTGCACGCCAGGATGTGGGTCTCGCGGCTGTCCTGCCGGTCGGCCCAGCGCAGCTTGTAGGCGTCCTGCGTCGTGCGGAAATCGAGGTCGAGCCGCTCCGGGATCGCCCATCGAACCACGTCCTCGATGAGGAGGTTTCCCGGCGAATAGGCGTAGAATTCCGGATCGAAGCCGCTGACGAAGAACTCCAGCCGTCCGTGGGATCGGAAGAAGACCCCGCCGGCCAGGAACTTGTCGTCGAGCTTGAGGCCGAAGCCGAGGACATCCGCCGCCCGCTCGGCAGCCGCTGGCCGCGCGATCAGTCGCGTTAGCAATTGGCGGCCTTCCGGCTCCAACAACCAGCTGTGGGTGATCCCGCGCGCCGCGAGCCAGCCTTTCTTGCTTTCGAAGATCCAGTCCACCAGGGCCGCGGCCTCGTCACGGCCGCTGGCCTGCACGAGATGCACCCGGCCCTGTTCGCCAAGGCGCTTGCGGTCGGCGCGCAGCCCCTGCCGGAACGACCGGGACTTGCCCATGACCCAGGTGTCGAAATCGGCGGCGGTGGTCAGGGTGACGACGGGCGCGTGGAGTTCGGCGTTGACGTAGCGCGCGCCGCCAGCCGCGTTTAGCGCTCCGACGATCGCAGAGGCGGGATTGACGGCGTAGACCTCCAGCACGTCGGCCAGGCGCATGGCGCTGGCGAGCGCCGCGCCGGCGAGCGCCCGCGGCTCGCGGTCCGCCTCGTCGAGGAGCGGACCGGAATATTCTTCGTTGCTACCGGTCCCGAGGTGCGTCGCCACGCGCAGCCCGCCGCGCTTGCGCGTATAGAGCGGCCAGACACACGCCAGGCGATCGCCGCGCCAAACCAGCACGACCGCCAGCGCCGTGTCGCCGTGTCCGCGCAAGCCGTCCCAGGCGAACAGGACATAGTCAGGGGTGTGGGACGCGGAGCAGATCGTCGAGCGGTCCGCCAGCGCCCGCCAGTCTGCCCTCAGCCCTTCGAGGGTCTCGGCGTCCGAGCAGACTTCGACACGCAGTTCTGGGGCCGCCCGGGAGGCCGTGGTCTGGGCAAGCTGCTGGGTCCCCATGGTCGCTCCTTGGCATGCGCCTCCGCCCGCAAGCAAGAGTTGGGCCGCCGCCTTAGCTCGGGACGAGGGCCCTGACCGTCTGCGCCATCGCCGGATGCGCGGCGGCCCAGGCCCGCAAGGCTGCGGCCCCCCTATCCTTCACGGGTTGGGTCAGATGGTTGGCCTTTTGTGTCACATCCGTGGAGGTGTCGATGCCGATCATCTGGGCGCGGTTGCGCTCGACCTGGACGTCCTTGGCAGTCTGGAGATGGATCCAGGTGTTGTTGGTCGAGCCTGGATTGGAGGTCAGCTCGTTGCCGGTCACCGACAGGTGCGCGGCGCCCATCACCAGGATGCCATTGTACCCCGTGCCGACGATCAGATTGTCGGCGATGCTGACGTGCTCGTACGGCAGGGTGCCCACCTGATCGCGCAGGAATATCCCCTGGGTCGCCTTGCCCTCGCCCCGGTAGACAAGGTTGCGCGCGATGGTGATGTCCCGCGACGGGGTCGTCGTGCCCGCAGTCAGGAACTGGATCGCGTCGGCATGGTCGCCGGGCACGGACTTCAGCGTCCAGACGGCGTTGTCGGTGACGCTGACCTGCGTGCAGGCCGCGAACATGAATCCCGTCACCTCGAGGTCGTGGGCGATGTTGCCACTCACCTTGACCCGGTTCGAGGTGCTGATGGCGGCCGCACGTTTCAGCTCATGGAATTCGGAATTGGTGACGCTGATGTCTTCGGAATCGACGAATCGCAAGCCCTCGGCGTCGTCGGTCGGGTCGCCGTCCAGGGAGCCGTGGACGTCCACCTGGTCGAAGTGGACGTCGCTGGCATTGAACAGCTGGAAGACGAAATAACCCGGCGCGGTGGCGCGCAGCTCGAGCTTCTGAAAGGTCACGCCCTTGATGTTGTGGGCGTCGAAATTCGTGAAAGTCGCTCTGTGGCCGGGATCTTCCGAGGAGATGGTGACGGCGGGTGAGAACGAAAGCCCTTTCGGCGCCCAGCCGGCGTAGGTTCCCGGCGCGAGGAGGATCGTGTCCCCGCCTCGGGCCTTGGTCAGCGTCGCGTTCAAGCTGGCCGGTGTCGCGTGCAGCGTCGCAGCCTCGGCCGGAAGCGCGGCGCAGAAGGTCAAAATGACGGTCAGGACCTTCATGGAGCCTCAATTCGGCACGAGCGAGAGATAGAAGTTCACCGAGCTCCCATGCGTGGCGACATTGCGGATAAGGTCACGCTGGGTTCGGGCCCCCCCGGCGACGTCCTCATCCACCACATAGAAGATCGGGCCTCCCCAGCCGGCAGGCCGCAGCCGACGTCTGCCGGGGCCGCCGTAGCTGTAGCTGCGGCCCGCCGCAACGCCCTCGCCGCTCGACCAGATCGAAACCAGCTTCGAGGGGGCGCGAGGAAGCACCGCGGCCGGGGTGGAGAGGCTCGCCGCGGCGGGCCGCACCACACCTGCGGCGGCCTGCACCGAGGCGACATTGGCGTAGGTCAGCATCGCCCAAACGTGGCCTTCGGCCGAGGCCGTCCAGGAGACACCGGGGACATAGTCCTCCTCCTTGGGCGAGGTGACCCTGACATAGCAGAGGTAGCTGTAGAGCCAACTCGACCCGTCCCAGGCCGGCGCCGCGGGCAGCACCCGCGTCCAAGCTCCCGACGCCGTCGTGGGACAGGTTCCCCGATGGTCGGTCGAGGCGTTGTTGTCGCTCAGCGCGACCATCAGGATCCTCAAGTCGCCAACGGCGATCGGCTGGCCGCCGGAGTTCGGGGCCACGGCCACCCCGCCGTTCCGCGCGGAGAAGGCGCAGCCGCTGGCGGCTTCGGTGCTCGGCGTGTCGCACTTGGTCTGATAGGGCGCGGCGTGGAAGAAGACGTTCCTGAGCGTCACATGGTGATCGCGGATCCCGGCGGCGCTGTAGGGGCTGTCGTCGAGCGTGGCGCCGGCCGCCAGCGGGCCGCCGCCCACGCCCCGCAGGGCGAGACCCGTCGCGTAGCCCTTGTTGACCTGCATCGTCGCCGCGTCGCCGGTCAGACAGATCGCGGGCCTTGCGCCGGTCGGGCCCTCGCAGGCCGGACCCAGCTCGACAGGTCTTCCGTCGCGGATGAAACGTTCGAGCATCGACGGGGCGATGGTGTTGTCGCCCTTGCAGTCCTTGTATGGCGCGCCGCGCCCGGTACAGCCGATGTAAGCCTGTGACAGGTAGAAGTCCTGCAGATATCCGAAGTTCGCCAGTCCGGAGACGGCGTTCCAGATGTAGGCGCCCTTGCTGCTGGCCAGGTTGTTGACGACGGTCGTGGCGATGTTGTTTGGGCACGACCCGACGGACGTCGTTCCATTGTAGAGCGCGCAGTGGCCCTTCTTGTAGGTCGCCACCAGGAAGTTCCACCTGCCGTTGGCGAAGGCCGCAGCCGGGCTCGATGTCGTAAGGTCGACACCGTGAGCCGCGCCGGTCCCGACGCTGTCGTTGAAGTTGTACTGGGCGCCGGGCGTCGAGTTGTCGAGCGGAGCGAGGCACCATCCGTCCGCAGGGCCTCCGGGAATGCCGTTGACGGCTTCGCATCGGGTCGTCCGATCGTTCGCGAACAGCGCGAAGTTGTTCAGGGTCGCGGTCGCGGCGGAGCCGTGGCTGATGTCGCCGGGGCCCCCTGGGCCCCCATTCGCCCTGGTGCCGCGAAGCCAGAAGGCGACGGTCGCCTCCGCCGTGTCGGTCACGTTTCCGAGCCCGGCGCCGGGAAGGGTTGATATGGTCACGTCCTTGGCGAAGGTCGCCCCCGTCGACGTCGAGAAGCCCGCACGCTCGACGGCCGATGGCCGGGGCGGCCCCGCGGCCGAAGCCCCCGCGCGGGCAGGCTGCGCGGCAAGGAGCCCGAGCAGGACGAGAGCGGCAAGCAAGCCAGGCCGGCGATGCGTCCGGCGCTTCACTCTGCCGCGTCCAGTTGATTTCTCACGGTCCGACGGTTTTCGCCGCTGGCCTGTGACCGGTCAAGCGGCAGGTGCGGCGGGGGGTTTCAGCCGTCGGCCGCGTCGTCGCACCCCTCACCCGCCGCCCTCAGCCGCATGGCCCCCAGTCGGTGGTTATTCTATTCATCTGCCTGTGTTAGAGCCTCGCCGCTCGATCAACGGAAGGCCAGATGGAACGAAATTGGCTCCCAAAATGCGCAGACGTCGCAGCCAATCTCCTCGCCCTGGACTCCGTCGAAGCCGGACCGGATCGCTGGCGCGCGCTGAAGAGGCTGGCCAACCACGACCACGACTTCGCCAGCATCGTTCGGCTGGACCGCGCGATCCGGAAAGAGCAGGCCCGGTCGGACGAGGATTCGCTGGGGGGCCTGCTTCCCCTGAAGCTCGCCATCCTGAGCACCTCGACCACCAGCCACCTGCCGCCGGGCATCCGGGTCGCCGCCCTCGGCAGAGGTCTACTGCTGGATGTCTACGAACCCGACTACGGCCAGGCCCGCCAGGAGATCGCTGACCCGACGTCCAACCTGCACGGGTTCGCGCCCAACGCCGTCCTCTTCGCCAACGACCCCTATTCGCTGTTTGGCAGCGAAGGCGCGAACCTGGGCGATGGAAAGGGCGCTGCCCAGGCGGCGGTGGAGGCCCTGCGCGGCCAGTGGCGTCGGGTCAGGGAGCTTTGGAACGCGACCGTCATCCAACAACTGCCGTTCAACCCCGCGCCGCGGATCATGGGCGAGAACGAGTTCCGTCTTCCCGGCTCGATTTCGTCGCTCGTGTCCGAGTTCCAGCAGAACCTGCGCGCCGCCGCCGAGGAAGACGGCGTCGATCTCATCGACCTGGACTATTGGACATCCCGGCGAGGGCTCGACGCCTGGCATTCGCGTCCGCTTTGGGATCGCAGCAAGCAGGAAGTCCACCCGACGGCCACGCCACTCTACGGCGATCTCGTCGCCCGCGTGCTGGCGGCGCGCTACGGGCGCGGCGCCAAATGCCTGATCCTCGACCTGGACAACACCCTTTGGGGCGGCGTCATCGGCGACGACGGCCTGGAGGGCATCGTGCTGGGCCAAGGCTCGGCCGCGGGCGAAGGCCACCTGGCCTTCCAGAAATATGCCAAGCAGCTCGCGCGGCGTGGCGTCATCCTCGCGGTCTGCTCCAAGAACGACGACGCCGTGGCGCGCGAAGCGTTCGAGCGGCATCCCGAAATGGCGCTGCGCCTCGATGAGATCGGGTGCTTCGTCGCCAACTGGAGCGACAAGGCCGCGAATATCCGTCACGTCGTCAGCCAGTTGAATATCGGCATCGACGCTGCGGTCTTCGTGGACGACAATCCCTTCGAGCGGGAGCTGATCCGCCGGGAACTCCCCGACGTCTTCGTCCCCGAGCTGTCCGACGACCCGTCCGACTATGCGCGGATCGTCGCCGACTCCGGCTATTTTGAGTGCGTGTCCGTCACCAAGGACGACCTGGCCCGCACCGAACAGTACCAATCCAACGCGCGGCGCCAGGCGCTCTTGGAGGAGACGACCGACCTCGATAGCTATCTCGCGGCGCTGGACATGACGCTGAAGCACGGCGCCTTTGACGATGTCGGCCTGCAGCGCATCGTTCAGCTCATCAACAAGACCAACCAGTTCAACCTGACCACCCGGCGCTACTCGGAGCCGGAGGTGCGCCAGATTCTCAGCGAACCCCTCGCCGTCACGCGCCAGTTGCGGCTGCTCGACCGTTACGGGGACAACGGCATCATCGGCGTCGTCATCGGCCGCCTCAACGAGGCTTCACGCGATCTGACCGTCGAGACCTGGCTGATGAGCTGCCGCGTTCTGGGCCGCCAGGTCGAACAGGCGACCCTCAACGTCTTGGCCGAGGTCGCCTCGGCGATGGGCGCCCGGACCCTGACTGGGGAGTTCCGGCCGACCGATCGCAACGGGATGGTAAAGGATCACTATGCCAACCTGGGCTTCGCGCCCGCGGGGGAGCGGGACGGCGGCTCGCTGTGGACCCTGTCGCTTGATGACTACAAGCCGTTGGAAACAAAGATTAAGATCGAGGCTCTAGGGTGACGAACGAAGAGGTACTCCGCAAGCTCGACGAGATATTTCAGGATATCCTGGACGAGGACGACATCCGACTCACGCCGGAGACGACGGCCTCCGATATCAAGGATTGGGATTCCGCGAACCACATAAACATCGTGGTGTCCGTGGAAGGCCGATTCAAGATCAAATTCAGCAATGCCGAGGTCGAGCGGCTGAAGAACGTCGGCGATTTCATCGACCTGATTCAGAAGAAACTGGCGGCGAAGGGCTAGGTCGCGGTTCGAAGGGGGATCTTGTCCGTGTCGGAGGAGAAGGGGGGCCAAGCCACGGCCAGCCCGCTAGGGTTCTGCATCGTCGTTCTGGCGGTGGCGTTCCTGCTGTTCGCGCTGCCCTGGGTGACGCCTTCCGAGGTGAAGGCCCTGGTCGCCGCGCGCACGGCGAAGACGGCCATCGCGATCGTCGGCCCCTCGACAATCGACGTCACCTCGAACTGCGACACGGACCTTCGCACCGTGGCCACCATGTTGTCGGACGCGGCTTCCAAGCCGGTCCTGGACCTCTCCACCGGCGGCCAGGCCCTGATCAGCTCCGTCAACCTCGCCGCGGTCAGCGCCGAAAACCGCCATGTGACGGACGTGGTCCTGCCGATCGGCGAGTCGCTCTCCGACGACTGGACAACGCCCCCCTATCGCCAGTTGCTGATCTACAAGGCCTTCGCGCCGCGTTTTCCGGTCTTCCGGGCGGCCACCTCGCAGGACTTCTGGGCGGGCTTCACCGCCAAGACCCGCCGGCTGGAACGCGGCTACCGGTTCGCGGGGCGGGACTACCCCGACTATCGCATCCTGGCGATCACCGAATTCCGGCGCGAGAAGCGCCTTCAAGGCTGTCCCAACGCTCTGACCCACAATCCCACATTCACCCGCGGCTACTTCTGGTGGACGCAGGTCGCGACCGGGGAAAATCCCGCGCTGATCGATTTGATCGGGGACCTCCAGCGCCAATTCAATCAGACAGGCCGCCGGCTTCATGTCGTCCTGCTGCCGGTGAATTTCGCAGTGCTCCAGTCCTTCGATCCCGCCTGGGCCGAGGCGGTCCGCGGCAAGGAACAATGGCTCGCCGCAGGGCTGCGCGGCCAAGGCGTCTCTGTCATCGACCTCTCCGAGGGGTTCGCGCCGGACGAGTTCATCACCCAGTGGTGCGCCTGCACCCACCTGAACCAGAAGGGACGCTGGCGCCTGGCGAGCGCGATCGCGGCCCAGATGGCTGCGCCGCCCCCGGGTCAGGGTCGGCAGCCGTCCGGTAAACCAGCCGCCGCCGGGACCGAGGAGCCGTAGATGGTCTTCAGCTCCTTCGTCTTCATTTTCGGATTCCTGCCGGCCACCCTGGCCATCTTCTGGCTGGTCTCGCGCGCCAGCACGCGTTGGGCGAAGCTGTGGCTCTGCGCCGCCTCGATCATCTTCTACAGCTGGTGGCATCCAGCCTGGACGCCGATCCTGCTGCTTTCGATCGCGGGAAATTACCTGGTCGGTTGGAGGCTCATCCGACAGGCGAGCGCCGAGAGGTCCACACGGCTCACCCTTGCTCTTGGCGTGCTGGCGAACCTTGGCGTCCTGTTCTACTATAAGTACCTCTTCGCAATCCTGACGTTCTTCAACCTCGATACGTCGCTCTCCTCGCACGGCGCCCTGCCGCTTGGCATCTCCTTCTTTACCTTCACCCAGATCGCCTTCCTGGTTGACGTCAGCCAGGGCTTTTCGAGCCGCTACACACCCACGAACTACTTCCTCTTCGTCACCTTCTTCCCCCACCTCATCGCCGGCCCCATCGTCCACCACCAGGACCTGATGCCGCAATTTGAGGAGGAGAAGAACTACCGGTTCCGGCCGGATGAATTCGCCGTCGGATTGAGCATCTTCAGCATCGGGCTCGCGAAGAAGACGATGATCGCCGACACCATGGGGGCGTTCTCGGGCCGCCTGTTGAACGCCGGCCACGTGGATCCCAAGACGGCCTGGTTGGGTGTCCTCGCCTATTCGATGCAGCTCTATTTCGACTTCTCGGGCTATTCCGACATGGCGATCGGCCTCGCCCGCCTGTTTGGCATCAAGTTCCCGGTGAACTTTGACTCGCCATACAAGGCGACCAGCATCATCGAGTTCTGGCAGCGCTGGCATATCACCCTGACGCGCTTCCTGACCGCCTACACCTACAACCCGGTCGCGCTCATGCTGGTGCGGCGGCGCGCGGCGGCGGGACTCTCGACGTCCAAGCGCGCATCTCAGACGGTCCAAGGCTTCCTTGAACTCATTGCCCTGCCGACGTTCATCACCATGCTTCTGGCGGGCATCTGGCATGGCGCGGGCGTCCAATTCATCATATTCGGCGCCCTTCACGGCGCCTATATCACTGTCAATCACGGGTGGCGCACCTTCGGCCCCAAGACTGGCCCGACCTCGCGCCTCGCAAAGGCGGGCCTGACCATCGTTTCGGGCGCTCTGGTCTACGCCTGCGTGCTTGTTGCGCAGATTTTCTTCCGGGCCGCTTCAGCGACCGCGGCGCTCTCTGTGCTGTCCGATCTCGTGGGCTTGGACCGCACCCCCGTAGCGGCCCTGACGGCGCCGTCGTACGAGACCAAGGAACTGGTGTTCCTGACGCTCGCCATGGCCATCGCCTGGTTGGCGCCGAACACCCAACAGTTGATGGCGCGGCATGATCCGGTCCTCACCCTGGGCAGGCCGATCGACGGGTCTCCGTTCAAGGTTTCCCTGAACCTCCGATGGGCGGTCGCGATCGGGGTGGTGCTGTTTCTGGGCCTGATCAACATTCGAGACGGTCAGCCATTCATCTATTTCCAGTTCTGAGGGATCTTGGCCGTGCGGGGGATGATCGTTCTGCAGGGTCGGGTCCGTTGATTGCCACCCATTCTGCCATCGGGTGGCTAAGGGAGTTGCTGCCGGCGGAATTCGGTGTCGCCGGCGGTGACATCGACGAACTCGGACCCAGCGGATACCCGCAGGAGGAAGCCGCCATCGCTCAGGCGGCGGCCAAGCGACGCCGCGAATTCCGGGCCGGCCGGATCCACGCGCGCCGGGCGCTGGCGCTTGTCGGGGCGGCGCCTTCGGCGATCCCGCAGGGCCCGGCGGGCGAACCCGTCTGGCCCGCGGGCTACACGGGCTCGATCTGCCACACCGAGGACCTCGCCGTGGCCGTCGCCGCGGCTACCACCGCCATTCGGGCCGTGGGGCTGGACGTCGCGTCCGATGCGCCGCTGGAGGCCTCAGCGCACCGGTTCGTCTGCCGGCCCGGAGAGGCCGAGGCTGTCCCGGCGCTGGCCCCGACCGATGTCGAGCCGGCGAAACGGCTCCTGGTCGCCAAGGAGGCGTTCATGAAATTGAACTATGCCTTGACCGGAACGGTGGTGGATTTCCTAGACATCCACATCGGCTTCCAGATCGCCGGCCGCGGCACCCATGCCTTCCGCGCCACGTCCTTTCCGGCGGCCGCCGGACCATCGGAAGGCTATGAGGGCCGCCTGGGCTGGCATGACGGCAGGATCGCGGCGATCATGTATGTTCGCCGCTCGGACGACATCTAGGCCTGGACGGGACGTCCGAGTCGCATTCGGAACTAGAGCACGGCGAGAGAGACTGGATGCCCGAGAGTAACGACCCCCGCGGTGATGGCCACTCCATCGATGGCGATCTCTTTATCGTTCTGGCGAACGCCGAGGGTCAGCATTGCCTCTGGCCAGCCGCCAAGGCGCCGCCGCAGGGCTGGACCACGGTTGGGCCGGCTGCACCGAAGGTGGACTGCATCGCTCTGATCGAAAGCCGCTGGAGCGACATGAAGCCGAAAAGCCTGCGCGACGCCATGCAGACCGGACGGGCCGGCCTAGGTTAGCGCTTACCGCAGGCCCTCAGCGTGTCTGGAGACAATCGCGGATCTTGGCGGCGGTGTTTGCGGCCAGTGGATCGCGTACGATCTCCATGTGGTCCCCGTCGATCTCGTGGATCGCAAGCCCGCCTTTCGCCAACCCTTGCCAGCCAAGCTCCAGGGGCGGCGGCGGGGCGTGGCGGATCATCCGGGGCGGCCGCAGGCTCTTGAAGAAATCGACCTTCCCTTCGTAGGGGTTGGGGTCATAGGTGTTGATGAAGGCGTTCACCAGCCGAAGGCGCAGGACCGTCGGCAAGGCTTCGCCGCGCATGAGCAGCTGGCGGATCGGGCCAATCTTGCTGGCCTGCTCGCGGAGAATCGCCACGCCATATTCGAAGAGGACGTTGATCGGCGCGGAGACGATGTTGCGGAGGACCTGCGGCAATCGCAGGGTGTCCCCTCGGGTGGGCGCCCTGGGCGCATAGGTGTCGAGGAGACCCAGGAACGCCACCGCCTGGCCCTGGCCCAGCAGTTGCTGGGCCATCTCATAGGCCACCACCCCGCCGGCCGAGTGCCCGACCAGGTAGTAGGGGCCCTGCGGCTGCAGCGTGCGCATCTCCTTGATATAATGGGCCGCGAGGTCCGGCACGGTCTCGGGCATCGGCGGCGGGCCGTGGCCCGTCTCGACGGCCAGGCCGAACGACAGGCCATAGATCGGCCGCTGCGCGCCGATGTGGCGGGCGAGGTCGCGCTCGATCCAGTGCACCATGAAGACCGGCGGCAGCGCGCCCTGAGTCTGGATCGGCACCAGCGACGTCCACGGCGACTCGAAGTCCGATTCCCGGATTCGGCGGGCCAGGTCCTTGACCGTGGGCGATGCGAAGAGGACGCCCAGCGGCGCCCGCATGCCGAACGCCTTTTCGATCTCGGCCATCAGCCGCACGCCCAGCACGGAATGGCCGCCCAGGTTGAAGAAGTTGTCGTCGATGCCCACCCGCCGAGCGCCGGTCAGTTCGGCGAACAGCTGGCAGATGCGCGTCTCATTGGCGTCCCTGGGCGCCACATAGGGGACTTCGCTGGTGATCTCCGGCGCCGGAAGATTGGCGCGGTCGAGCTTGCCGTTGGCGTTGAGCGGCAGCCTCTCCATCGACACGAAGGCCGACGGGACCATGTGGGGCGGCAGGTCGGAGGCCAGTTGCGCGCGCAGGGCCGCGGCCTCCGGCAGGCTTCGCCCGGCCTTCGCCACCAGATAGGCCACCAGGCGCAGGTCGCCGGCGATTTCGCGGGCAATGACCGCGGCCTGGCCAACCCCGTCGATCGCCTCCAAGGCCGCCTCGATCTCGCCGGGCTCGATGCGGAAACCGCGGATCTTCACCTGCTGGTCGGCGCGGCCCAGGTAGTCGAGGCCGCCGTCCTCGCGCCAGTTCGCCAGGTCGCCGGTCCGGTACATGCGCGCGCCGGGCGGCCCGAAGGGACAGGCGATGAACCGCTCCGCGGTCAGGCCCGGGCGGTTCATGTAACCGCGCGCCAGGCCGCCGCCGGCCACATAGAGTTCGCCGGTGACGCCGACGTCGACCGGCTCGAGGTCGCTGTCGAGGACATAGAGCTCAAGGTCGGGGATCGCCGTCCCGATCAGGCTCGACTGCGCCGCCTCCGCCATTTCCTGGTTCATCGGGATGTAGGTCACGTGGACGGTGGTCTCGGTGATGCCGTACATGTTGACGAACACGGTCGGCTCGTCCGGACGGCTCCGGTACCAGGCGGAAAGACGCTTCAGCTCCAGCGCCTCGCCGCCGAAGATCACGTAGCGTAGCGACAGCTTCTGGTCGGTGCGTTCCTGGGCGACGGCCAAGAGCTGATAGAAGGCCGAGGGGGTCTGGTTGAGGACCGTCACCCCCTCGCGCGCCAGCAAGGCCAGGAAATCCGGGGTGGACTTGCGCGTCGCGTCGTCGACGATCACCAGCCGGCCGCCATACAGCAGCGCGCCCCAGATCTCCCAGACCGAGAAGTCGAAGGCGTAGGAGTGGAAGAGAGTCCAGACGTCGCCGGCGCCGAACTCGAACCAGGGCCAGGTCTGCGAAAACAGCCGGACGGCGTTGCGGTGCGTGATCTGCACCCCTTTCGGACGCCCCGTGGAGCCTGAGGTGTAGATCACATAGGCCAGGTTTTCTGGGTGCAGCGGGGTCAGCCGCTGGCCATCGGTGGGCGCTGTGTCGGGGCAGGCGGCAAGCGCGTGGGCCACCGCAGGGTCGTCCAGCTTCAGCACCGGTCCGTCGAACGCCGGGATGTCGGCGACCCCGGCGTGGGTCATCAGCACCGTCGCGCCGCCGTCCTGCAGGGTGAAGCTCAGGCGTTCAGCGGGATAGGCCGGATCCAGTGGCAGGTAGGCCGCCCCGGCCTTGAGCGCCGCCAGGATGGCGACGACCATCTCCATGGAGCGGTTGAACGCGAGGCCGACGAGGTGCTCCGGGCCGACGCCGAGCGCGATCAAGCGGTGCGCGAGCCGGTTCGCGGCCGCCTCCAGAGCCCCATAGGACATGGACTCTTCGCCGAACGTCAGGGCTATCGCGGCCGGCGTCGCGGCCGCCTGGGCCTCGAACAGGCTCGCGAGCGTCGCGCCGGCGTCCAGCCAGCGGTCCGACGAGGAACGGGCGGCCCTCTTCGAGCGGCCCGCCCTGGCGGCCGATGTCCCGGATGCGATCATGACGGCCTGTGTAGCTCGGTCCGGGTTAACCGGCTGGCCCTGATCGCGTCAATCGGCGTTTGCTGCAGGCGCACGGCCAAGACCCGCGCAAGCCGCAAGCCAGACCGACACACGACCATCGCCCCCCCGCTCACTCCGATCCGCACGCGACCGGGCCTCCCAAAAAACGGGCGCACACCAGCGCCTTGGCGACGCAAGGTTCGGCGCCGAAACTACCGCGTGCGCCATCCAACCGACAATTATGAGGGCTTTATCCGGTAGGGCGCCCGCAGGCGCCGAGGGCCGCGTGTGCTTCCACCGCCAAGCCTCCGGCGAAGCGGGCGCGGAAGGCGGGCCCTACGCCTGGACCGCCGCGGCCAACCGCTTGTCGCGGGCGATGGAGGCCGCCGCCGCCAGGTGCGCCAGGACGGTGAGCGCGATGATCGGGATCAGCGCCGCATAGCCGACGGCCAGCGCGTTCTTCCCGTGGACCGGCTCCATCGCGTCGGCGATGCGACCCACATAGACCGGCCCGACGCCCAGGCCGACCAGGTTGAGGACGAACAGCAGGATCGCGCCTGACATCGTGCGCCGCGCGGGCGCAACGGCGTTCTGGACCACGGCCAGGGCCGGAGCCAGGTACATGGAGTTGAGCAGCAGCGGCCCAGCCAGGAACAGCATGGCGATCTGCCAGGTGGGCGCCCAGAGCATGCCGATGAAGCACGGAATCGAGAGCAGGAAGGACAGCGCCGGCACCCAGGCGAACCAGCGTCGGTCGCGGTGGCTCAGACGGTCCACCAGCCAGCCGCCGCCGAAGGTCCCGATGACGCCCGTCACGCCCAGCGTCAGGGCGTAGTAGTCGGCGATCTGCACCTTGCCCATGCCCTTGACGATCTCGAGGAACTGCGGGTTCCAGATCAGGCCGGCGTAGCCCACGAAGGCCGACAGCGCGCTGGAGATGGCGGTCAGCACCAGGGTCCGCTGCGCGAAGAATCCCGCGATGGCGTTCATCAGCGGTGGCGCCGCCTCGTGGGACGTGGCGCCGTCGAGATAGGGGTCCAGTCCGCCCCGCTTGGGCTCGCGCACCAGCAACAGCATGGCGAGCGCCAGGAGCACGCCGGGCGCGCCCACCGCGTAGAAGGCCACCCGCCAGTTGTAGGCCGCCGCGATCCGGCCGCCCGCGAAGGCGCCTAGCATCGAGCCCAGGGGCACCCCCAGGGAATAGATCGCCAGGCCAACGCCGCGCTCCTTCGGCGGGAAATAGTCGGAAATCAGCGAATAGGACGGTGGCGAGCCCCCCGCTTCGCCGACGCCGACGCCCATCCGGTAGATCATGATCTGCACGAACCCCTGCGCCGTGCCGCAGAGCGCCGTGAAGACGCTCCAGAGCGCGCTGGCGATGGAAATGATCCACACCCGGCTCCTCCGGTCGGCGAGGTAGGCCACCGGAATCCCGCAGACGGTGTAGAAAAGGGCGAAGGCCGTCCCGCCGAGGAGGGCGAACTGGGTCTTGGTCAGGTGCAACTCGGTGGAGATGTCCCGCCCCAGGATCGAGATGATCTGCCGGTCCAGGAAGTTGAAGGTGTAGACGGCCGCCAGGACGGTGGCGACGAGGTAGCGATAGGCCTTGCCCGACTGATCCGTCGAAACGTTCGCCGCCGTCATCCGCAATCCCCCAAGCCTGGCGCGGAGACCCTCTTACGGCTCCAACATCCGGTACGCTTCCCTCGGGGCATGTTGCACGGGCGCCCATGACCCGCCAAGCGCGGAGCTATGACAGGGCGGAAACAAGAAGGCGGGCCCGGTCAGGCGCCGAAGATCCAGCCGGACGGCAGGCTCGAGAGCTGGACGCCCACCAGCACCATCTCCGCGTCGCCGGCGTCGATGACCGTGTCGGCTCCGGCCTGATGGACCGTGTAGACCGTGCCGGGGTCCAGCATCACCCGGTCGCCCTCGGCGGCGTTGAAGTCCAGCACCCGGTCGACGCCGGCGTCCTGCCAGAAGTGGAAGAGGTCCGCGCCGGCCCCGCCGCTTTCGGTGTCGTTCCCCCGGTCGCCGGAGATGAAGTCGTCGCCGGCGCCGCCGGCCAGGCTGTCGTCCCCCTGCCCGCCGCGCACCTGGTCGTTCCCGTCGCCGCCGTCCAGGGTGTCGTTGCCGAGGTTGCCCCAGACCACGTCATTGCCGGCGTCGCCGAACAGCAGGTCGTTGTCCTTGCCGCCCACCACCCAGTCGTCGCCGGCGTTGCCGTGCGCCGTGTCGTTGCCGGCGTTGCCGTTGATGTCGTCGAAGGCCGCGCCGCCGGAGATCGAATCATTGCCCTCGTCGCCGCGCAGGTAGTCGGCCACCGAGGCGCCCCGGATGGTGTCATTGCCGGCGCCGCCGTGGATCTCGGTGGCCGAGGCCGTGGCGGTCAGGCTGTCGTCGGCGCCGGTGCCCAGGGCCGACACCGCGGCGGCGCCCCCCGCGCCCGCGACGGCCCCGGTCGGCGTCCAACCGATGATGTCCAGGGTCTGCAGGTCGACGGCCGACATCTCGCCGGCGGAGTCCGCGCCGTCCGGGCCGAAGGCGTCGCCCACCGTGTGATCCCAGTCGCCCAGGTCGAAGCCGTCGTCCACCCCGGCCGCGTCGATCGAATTGTGGAACTGGAAGCCGGTGACGTGAGCGCCGTCGACGCCGAAGAAGGCCGGCCTGCCGTCGGCGCCGCCGGTGTAGTCGCGCTGGCCGCTCGCGTCGAAACGGAACAGGTCCATGGCCTTCCAGGCCTCGCCGTCCACGCCCAGGCTGCTCAACCGGCCGAAGACGCCCTCGGACATCTCGTGCTCGATGGCGGCGACCGCGTCCTGGCCGAACTTGAAGCCGGTGAGGCTGTTCAGCACCACCGCGTCGTCGATGCTGTTGGTCTGTTGCGCCAGCCCCAGGACGCGGGCCTGCGGGGCCGCGAAGTCGAAGCCCAGGCCATGGGACGGATCGGCGCCCGGCAGCCCGGCGATGGCGGCCCGGTCGTCGGCGGTGACGGCGTGCGCCTGCAGCGCGGCCACCAGGGTGTCGTAGCTCACATGAACGAGGTTGAAGGTGTTGCCGGCGCTGAAGGCGAGGTCCATCGGCTTCAGGTCGAAGCTCATCACCACCTTCACCGGGTCGGTGAAGTGGGCCTGGAAGTCGCGTTCCGCCGTCAGGATCGCCTGGCGGTAGGCTTCGGTCACGCCATCCGAATACCAGTTCTCGAAGACCAGCCCGCTGGCGGCGGACGTCACGGTCTCAGTCGGCAAGGACATCGTCGAGGCGCTCCATCGTCCCGTTTCCGGACACTCGCCTCTGAGGCTGCAATCGCAGGACCAAGTTCGCCTGAGGCGCGAGCCGGCGCCGTCCAATCCCTGCGGGAGCCTGAAGAATAACTGGCAGGGCGCTTGCCTTGCCCCCCGTGACCGGCGCCTCTAAGTGACAGCGCACCCGCAAGGCGGATTTCGTCGCAACTGCTGTAAGGTCCGCCGATGGACGCCCGCGTCGCGCCCGCTCCCGCCCCTTCGAGAGACGCCGCCACCCCCGCCATGCTCACCCACCTGCAGCGCCTCGAGGCCGAGAGCATCCAGATCTTCCGAGAGGTCGTCGCCGAGTGCGAGCGGCCGGTGATGCTCTATTCCATCGGCAAGGACTCCGCGGTGATGCTGCGGCTGGCCATGAAGGCCTTCCATCCGGGCAAGCCGCCCTTCCCGCTGCTCCATGTCGACACGACCTGGAAGTTCCGGGCGATGTACGAGATGCGCGAGCGGATGGCCCGCGAAACGGGCATGCAGCTCATCGTCCACAAGAACCCGGACGCCGAGGCCAGGGGGATCAACCCGTTCGACCACGGCAGCCTGCACACCGACCTCTGGAAGACCGAGGGCCTGAAGCAGGCCATCGACAAGTACGGTTTCGACGCGGCCTTCGGCGGCGGCCGGCGCGACGAGGAGAAGAGCCGCGCCAAGGAGCGCATCCTGTCGTTCCGCTCCGCCCAGCACCGCTGGGACCCCAAGATGCAGCGCCCCGAACTCTGGCGGCTCTACAACACCCGCAAAGGTCCCGGCGAGAACTTCCGCGCCTTCCCGATCTCCAACTGGACCGAGCTGGATATCTGGCAATACATCTACCTGGAGGACATCCCCATCGTGCCCCTCTACTTCGCGGGCGTACGGCCGGTGGTGGAACGCGACGGCAACCTGATCATGGTCGACGACGAGCGGATGCGCCTGTTGCCCGGCGAGGTCCCGCAGATGCGCTCCATCCGCTTCCGCACCCAGGGCGACTATCCGCTCACCGGCGCCATCGAGAGCACCGCCGCCACCCTGCCCGAGATCATCCAGGAGATGCTCTTGACCACCACCTCGGAGCGCCAGGGCCGGGTCATCGACCACGACCAGGCCGCCTCCATGGAGAAGAAGAAGCAGGAGGGCTACTTTTGAATCCTCCGCTCATCTCCGGCGCCTTACCTCCCCCGCGCAGCGGCGGGAGGGGGACCGCGCCCCGTAGAGGGCGTGGTGGAGGGGGCGAGCCTCCGGCGCAGACAATTGATCGTGCGACTGAATCTCGGTGCGCGGGGCTTGCCCCCTCCACCACCCGCTCTCCGGCGGGCGGTCCTCCTCCCGCCGTCGCGCTGCGACGGGGGAGGTAGGGATGGCCCACGTGTCGGACCTCATCGCGGAGGACATCGAGGCCTACCTCCACGCCCATCAGCACAAGAGCCTGCTGCGGTTCCTGACCTGCGGCTCGGTGGACGACGGCAAGTCGACCCTGATCGGCCGCCTGCTCTACGACTCCAAGATGATCTTCGAGGACCAGCTGGCGGCGCTGGAGGCGGACTCCAAGAGGGTCGGCACCCAGGGCGGCGAGATCGACTTCGCCCTGCTGGTGGATGGCCTCGCCGCCGAGCGCGAGCAGGGCATCACCATCGACGTCGCCTACCGGTTCTTCTCCACCGACAGGCGCAAGTTCATCGTCGCCGACACGCCTGGCCACGAGCAGTACACCCGCAACATGGTCACCGGCGCCTCCACGGCCGACGCCGCGGTGATCCTGATCGACGCCCGCAAGGGGGTGCTGACCCAGACGCGGCGCCACGCCTATCTCGTGAGCCTGCTGGGCATCCGCCACGTGGTGCTGGCGATCAACAAGATGGACCTGGTGGACTGGAGCCAGGACCGCTTCGACGAGATCGTCGGGGACTACGCCGTCTTCGCCGATCAGATCGGCGTCGAGGCCGTCACCGCCATCCCCATGTCGGCGCTGCGCGGCGACAACGTCACCGAACCCAGTCCCAAGGCGCCCTGGTACGCGGGGCCGACCTTGATGCGCTGGCTGGAGGAGGCGCCGGTGGACGACGACCTGGCGGAAAAGCCCTTCCGCATGCCCGTGCAGTGGGTGAACCGCCCGAACCTCGACTTCCGTGGCTTCTCCGGCCAGGTTTCGTCCGGCGTCCTGCGTCCGGGCGACCGGATCAAGGCCCTGCCGTCCGGCCGCGAGAGCACGGTGGATCGGATCGTCACCCTGGACGGCGACCTGCCACAGGCCGTGGCCGGCCAGTCGGTGACGCTCACCCTCGCCGACGAGATCGACGTCAGCCGCGGCGACGTCCTGGCCGCCGCCGCCAGCCCGCCGGCCGTCGCCGACCAGTTCGAGGCCACCCTCGTCTGGTTCGACGAGGAGCCCATGCTGCCCGGCCGCCCCTATCTGCTGAAGCTCGGGACGCGGACCGTCTCGGCCCAGGTCGCGGAGCCCAAATACAAGGTCAACGTCAACACCCTGGAGCACCTGGCCGCCCGGCAGCTGGAGCTCAACGAGATCGGCGTCTGCAACCTGGCGCTGGACGCCCCCATCGCCTTCGATCCCTACGCCGAGAACCGCGACCTGGGCGGCTTCATCCTGATCGACCGCATCTCCAATCGCACCGTGGCGGCCGGCCTGCTGCATTTCGCCCTTCGCCGCAGCCAGAACATCCACTGGCAGGCGCTGGACGTCGACAAGGCCACGCGCGCGGCGGCGAAGGGCCAGGCGCCCCGGGTGGTCTGGCTGACCGGGCTTTCCGGCGCGGGCAAGTCGACCATCGCCAACCTGCTGGAAAAGCGCCTGCTGGCCCAGGGCCGCCACACCTATCTGCTGGACGGCGACAACGTCCGCCATGGCCTGAACAAGGACCTGGGCTTCACCGAGGCCGACCGCGTGGAGAACATCCGCCGCGTGGCGGAGGTCGCCAGGCTGATGGTCGACGCCGGCCTGATCGTGCTGGTCTCCTTCATCTCGCCGTTCCGCGCCGAGCGGCGGATGGCCCGCGAGCTGATGGGCGAAGGGGAATTCGTCGAGGTATTCGTCGATACCCCCATCGCCGAGGCCGAGAAGCGCGACGTGAAGGGCCTCTACGCCAAGGCCCGGGCCGGCGAGCTGAAGAACTTCACCGGCGTCGATTCCCCCTACGAGCCGCCGGAACACGCCGAGATCCGCATCGACACGACGCGGCTCACCGCCGAGCAGGCCGCCGAGCAGATTTTCGCCTGGCTGGAGAGCGGCGGTTCGGACCCCGCCGGCTGAATTCGCATAACGATGTTGGAACTGGGCCCGCGATCACCCGGTTGAAGGCTTCGTCCCGGCTCGAACCGGGACGACGATGCCCCCCAATGGCCCGGCGGCCCGCATTCCGCCGTCGGGCCGCCCCTCAACCTAGGGCCGGCGGCCGATATCCAGGAAGTCCTGACCGCTGAAGTCATCCGGCGCCGCCACCTCGACCATGGGATCGTCGCGGTCGTCCCATTCGGTGCGCAGGGCCCGGCTCATCACCGCGTGCATGTCGTAGAGGCAGGCGATGTAGGTCAGCTCCAGGATCTCCTCGTCGGAGAGGAAGGCCTTCAGCGCCGCGAACACGGCGTCCGGCGTGCGGCCCGCCTGCAGGGCCAGGCAGTCGGCGTAGGCCAGCACCGCCCGCTCGCGCCCGTCGTAGCAGTCGGCCACCGGCCAGTGCGGGATGGCCGCGATCTTGGCCTCGGGGACCTTCAGCGCGCGCAGGGACTTGCAGTGCTGGGAATAGACGAACTGGCTGGACTTGGCCCAGCCGACCCGGGTCTGGGCGAGCTCGCGCAGCACCGGGTCCAGCTTTCGCTTGGGGCTGCGGTAGAGGGCGAAGCCGCGGTTGGCGTGCTCCAGCACGTCGGGAACCAGGGCGAAGACCGTCCACCAGTCGCCGGGCGTTCCCGTGGAGGTGCCGGGCTCGGCCACCGGGTCGCGGTCGCCGAACAGCAGGTCGTAGGTCTTGGTCACCACCTCGGAGCCAGCCTCGGCGCGGGGGACCTGGCGCAGGCGCGGCATGGCCTCAGGCGTCCGCCGGCTGGACCGCGCGCGCCGGGGCGTGGGCGATGTCCTCGGGCCGGAAGCCGCGCAAGAGGGCCGCGAACTCCAGCATGATGCCGTTGGGATCGCGGAAATAGACCGAGCGCACCCAGACCCCGTCGTGCATCTCCCGCGCCACGCCCATCGGGCTGTCGTCATGGTTCACCACCACCGGCACGGAGACCTTCACGCCTGCGGCCTGCAGCCGGGCGATGGAGGCCTCGAGCTCCTCCTCCGCCATGTCGAAGGCCACGTGGTTCATCGAGCCCACCGCCGACTTGGGCTCCGTCGGGAAAGCCTTCACCGAGGCGATCCCCGGCGCCGCCGGCGGGGCGTCGGGCCACCAGAAGAAGGCCAAGAGCGTGTCCCCGCCGCAGTCGAAGAAGAAATGCTGGCCGCCGTCAGGCAAGGCCACGGTCTTCACCAGCGGCATGCCCAGCGCCTCGGTGTAGAATTTCACCGTCTCCGCCATATCCCGGCAGACCAGAGCCAGGTGGTTGATTCCCCTGGTCTTCATCGCGGTCTTCATGGCGTCCTCCCTGTTGGCGCGCCCCAAGCCTACGCCCGGATCAGAATTCCAGCACGATCTTCCCGAAGTGCTCGCCGCCCTGCATGGCGGCGAAGGCGGCCCTGGCCTCCGTCCAGGGGAATACCTTGTCCACCACCGGTTGGATGCGGCGCGCGTCCATGAACCGGCACATGGCCTCGAACATGTCCCGCGAGCCCACCGAGAGCCCCTGCAGCTTTGCCGAATTGCCGATCAGCACGGCGGGGTTGAAGCCGCCGCCGAAGCCCGCCACCACGCCCACGATGGCGATGTGGCCGCCGATGCGGACCGCCTTCAGGCTCTGCTCGATGGTGCCGCCGCCGCCCACCTCGATGATCAGGTCGGCGCCGACCCCGGCGGTGGCGGACCGCACGGCCTTGGACCACTCCGGCTCGGCCCGGTAGTTGGCCAGGTGGTCGGCGCCCATGGCCTTGGCGCGGGCCAGTTTCTCGTCGGAGGAGGAGGTGATCAGGGTCGCCATCCCCGCGGCGTGGGCGAACTGCAGGCCGAAGATCGAGACGCCGCCGGTGCCTTGCAGCACAACGGTATCGCCGGGCCGCAGGTGGGCGTCCTCGAACAGCGCCCGCCAGGCGGTGAGCGCCGCACAGGGCAAGGTCGCGACCTGCTGGTCGGTGAGGAAGTCCGGGACCTTCGACAGGCCCTCCTGGCTGAAGACGCCCAGCTCGCGCCCCGCGCCCGGGATCGGCGAGCCCAGGGACGAGCTCAGCTTGTCGAGGTCCGGCGGCCCGGAAATCCAGCGCTGGAAGAACAGCGTCGCCACCCGGTCGCCAGGCGCGAACCGGGTCACGCCCGGCCCCACCGCCTCGACGACGCCGCAGCCGTCGGAGAAGGGCGTGATCGGCCCGCCGGTCGCGGCGCCACGCGCATACATGCCCTGGACCATCAGGAGGTCGCGGTAGTTCAGCGACACCGCGCGCATCCGCACCAGCACCTCGCCGGGACCCGGCGAGGGATCGGGCGCCTCCACCAGCTGGATCGCGTCCAGGCCCCAGGGTTCGGCAACGCTCAGGGCACGCATGTCCACTCCTTCGTCGGGCGGGCATCATTGGCCCCGCCGGGAGGCCGCCCGCAAGCCTGACCCCGCGTCAGGCGCGCGCGGAAGGCAGCAGGGCGTCGGGCCCCCACTGGCCCGGGTCGTGGCCGAAGACCATCACCGTTTCCGCCTCGCGCATGGCCAGCAGGCGGTCGAGCGACCGGTTCATCGCGGCGTGGTCCGAAAAGGCCGGGAAGTCGCGGGTCTCCACGACCTGGCTGTTGTAGCAGGCGTCGCTCACCAGGATGTGGTCCCCCTGGGCGCTGCGCACCCGCAGCGACTGGTGCCCGGGCGTATGCCCAGGGCTCGGCACGCAGGTCACCGCGCCGTCGCCGAACAGGTCATGCTCGCCGTCCACCAGGCGCACCTCGTGGCCCAGGTCGTAGTAGCGCCGGGGCAGGAAGTAGCGCGCCGCGATCTCAGGTTCGAAGCCCGCGGCCCACTCGGCCTTCTGCACCACCAGGGTCGCGTTGGGGACCTGGTGCAGGCCGCCGGCGTGGTCGAAATGCAGATGCGAGAGGACGATGTAGCGCACCCGGCCCGGGTCGATGTCCAGGCGCTGCAGGTGGCTTGCGACCGTGTCCTCAGGCCCGAAGGTCACGTCCAGCCCCTGGCTCTGCAGCGCCTGGCGGTAGGGATCGTCGGCGTCGCCCACCGCGGCGTGCAGACCGCAGTCGAACAGGGCCACACCGTCCGGGTGCTCGATCACGTAGAAGGGTATCGGAGCCGTCACGCGCTCGTCGCCGCCGCGCATACCCATGCCGGCCGCTGTGCTGTGGAACTGGCCGCAGACACATCCGAACAGGCGCATGGCGTCCTCCCCTCAGGTCGGGTCGAGCCTTCCCAGGCCGTAGAGGCGCAACGCCCCGATCAACCCCGCCGCCGACATGGCCGACATCAACAGATAGCCCAAGGCGCCGTAGCGGTCGAACAGCGGTCCCGACGCCATGGTCGCCAGCCCCGACAGCACCCCGCCGGAGAGCGCCGAGTTGAGCGCCTGGGCCGCCGAGGCGGTGCGTGGCGTCGAAAGCCGCTCCACCAGCAAGAGGGACGCGAAGAAGGTGGCGGCGTAGCTGAGCGCGTGCAGGGCTTGCAGCGGAAACAGCGCCCAGAGCGGTGGCGAGAACGCCAGCGCGCTCCAGCGGCCCACCGCGGCGATCCCGCCCAGCATCAGGAGGTTGCGGGGCCCGATCCGCCGGCGCCAGGGCTCCAGGAACCACATGAACCCGATCTCGGCGGCGACGCCGGTGGCCCAGAGCACGCCGGTCAGGTTCTCGCCGATGCCCTGCTGCTTCCAGGCGAGCGTCGAGAAGCTGTAGTAGAAGGCGTGCGCCGACTGGATCAGGCCGGCGGAGATCACCGCCGTCATGAAGCCGCCGTCCCGGAGCAGGCCCGACAGGCCCGCCATGCGGTCGGCGAGCGCGGCTGGGGCGTCCTCCTCGTGCACAGGGTCCTGCGGCAGCAGGAAGCGCGCGGCGACCGCGGTGAGCGCGCTCGCCGCCACCATCCAGACCAGCACCAGCTCCGGCGAGCCGCGGGTGAGGATCGCGCCCATCCCGATGTTGCCGACGATGAAGGCGGCCGAGCCGATGCCCCGCGGCCAGCCGAAGTTGAACCCCTCGATCCGCGCGCGCCGCAGCGCGATCACGTCGGCGAGCGGCGAGAGCGTCGAATACATCGACGAGGCGGCGAACCAGACCACGGCCCACCAGGCGAAGCCGAGCGGCACGGCCATCAGGGCGTAGGCGCCCGTCACCAGGACCGCCAGGATCAACAGCGCCGTGCGCCGCAGGCGGAAGCTGTCGGCCCAGACCGCCAGCAACGGCGCGGTGAACGCCCGCGCCAGCATCGGCAGCGACAGGATCAGGCCGATCCGGCTCCCCGACAGGCCATGGTGGGCGAACCACACCGGCAGATAGGGCGAGCTGACCCCCGTGCCGATGAAGATCGCCCCATAGAAGAGGCCAAGGCGCACGGTGAGCGGCATGGCCTTCGCCTTACAGGGAGTCTCGCGCCGACGGAGTCCCGGTGGACGCCGCCGCGCCCTCGCGTAATGTCTGATCGCCGATCAGGGAGACGCCCCATGGCCCACACCGACAGCCGCGCCAACAGCCGTGCCAATAGCCGTGACAGGGAGCTTCGCGACCGCGCCCAGGCGGTGATCCCCGGCGGCATGTATGGCCACCAGTCCACGGCCCTCTTGCCTGACGACTATCCGCAGTTCTTCGAGCGCGGCGAAGGCGCCCACATCTGGGACGTCGACGGCCGGCGCTACCTTGACCTGATGTGCGCCTATGGGCCGAACCTGTTCGGCTACGCCAACCCGCAGATCGACGCCGCCTTTGTGCGCCAGCTTGGCCTTGGCGACACGCTCACCGGCCCGACCGCCCTGATGGTCGAGCTGGCCGAGGCCATGGTGGCCATGGTCAGCCACGCGGACTGGGCGATGTTCTGCAAGAACGGCACCGACGCCACCACCATGGCGCTGACCACGGCCCGCGCCCACACCCGGCGCAAGACGGTGGTGCGGGCCAAGGGCGCCTACCATGGCGCCGCGCCCTGGTGCGTGCCGCGGCCCACCGGCACCACGGAAAGCGACCGGGCCAACCAGATCCTCTGTGACTACAACGACGTGGCCAGCCTGGAGGCGGCGGTGGCGGAGGCCGGCGACGACCTCGCCTGCGTGTTCGCCGCGCCCTTCAAGCACGACGCCTTCATCGACCAGGCCGAGCCCGACCCGGCCTATGCGCGGCGCGCCCGCTCGCTCTGCGACCGGACCGGCGCCCTCTTGATCGTCGACGATGTGAGAGCGGGCCTGCGGCTCGCCCGCGACTGCTCCTGGTCGAAGATCGGCGTGCAGCCGGACCTCTCCACCTGGGGCAAGTGCCTGGCCAACGGCCACGGCCTCTCGGCCCTGCTGGGCAACGACAAGGCGCGCGAGGCGGCCGCCCGGATCTTCGTCACCGGCTCCTTCTGGTTCCAGGCCGCGCCCATGGCCGCGGCCCTGGAGACCCTGGGCCTCGTCAGGGACACCGACTACCTGGAGCGGATCACCGCGCTCGGCGAGCGGCTGCGCGCCGGCCTCGCCGAACGGGCGGACGCCGCCGGCTTCTCGCTGCGCCAGACCGGCCCGGTCACCATGCCGCTCTTCCTGTTCGACGACGACCCGGACCTGCGGAAAGGCTTCTGCTTCTCCTCGGAGATGCTGGAGCGCGGGGTCTACGCACACCCCTGGCACAACATGTTCCTCTGCGCGGCCATGACCGAGGCGGACATCGACGATGCCCTCAACGCCGCCGAGGGGGCGTTCGCCGTCCTGAAGCGGCAGTCGCCGACCCTGCAGCCGGTTCCGAAGCTGGCGTTCCTGACCAACGGCGGCACGAGGTAGCCCCCATGACCACCACGACCCTCGCGGACTATTCCGACTACGACGGCCTGGGACTGGCCGAACTGGTGGCCAGGAAGCAGGTGACGCCACTGGAGCTCGTGGAAGCCGCCATCGCGCGGATCGAGCGGCACAACCCGACGCTGAACGCCGTGGTCTACAAGGGCTATGACGACGCCCGCCACTGGGCCGCCGGCGACCTGCCCGATGGGCCGTTCAGGGGTGTGCCCTTCCTGATCAAGGACCTCGGCATGCCGGTGGCCGGCTGGCCGCGCAGCCACGGCTCCAGGTTCGCCCGCGGCGTGGTGGACACCGAGGATGGCGGCCTCACCCGCCGCTACAAGGCCGCCGGCGTCGTGCCGGTGGGCAAGAGCAACACCCCTGAGTACGGCATCACCGGCACGACGGAGAGCGCCGCGCTCGGCCCCTGCCGCAATCCCTGGAACCCGAACCACATCGCCGGCGGCTCGTCCGGCGGAGCGGCCTCGGCGGTGGCGGCGGGGATCGTGCCCCTGGCGCATGCCTCCGATGGCCTGGGCTCGATCCGCATCCCCGCCGCCTGCTGCGGTCTCGTCGGCCTGAAGGTCACCCGCGACCGCAACCCCAACATGCCCGACGGCTTCGACTATGCGCTAGGCAATGTGGTCGACCATGTGGTCACCCGCACCGTGCGCGATAGCGCCGCCATGCTGGACGCCACCGGCTATCCGGAGCCCGGCTCGCCCTACCCGCCGCCGCACAAGGACCGGCCGTATGTGGAAGAGATCAAGCGGTCTCCGGGCAAGCTGCGCATCGCCTGGTCGTCGGAGACGCCCTCCGGCCGGCCTATCGACGACGAGATCCAGGCCGCCCTGGAACGCACCGCGGGCCTCCTGAAGGCCCTCGGGCACGAGGTGATCGAGAAGGGCCTCGGCATCGACTACCGCGCCCTCTTCGCCTCGCGAGGGCCCGCCGCGGCCGCCAACTTCGCCGCCGGCATGAGCCGCCTCATCGACCTCGTCGGCCGGGAGCCGGAGGAGGATGAACTGGAGCCCTTGACCTGGGCGACCCTGAAGGCCGGCCGCCGCCAGACCGGCGCCGACGCCATGCGCTCCCTGCAGGAAACCCGCATGCTGAACCGCCAGACGCTGGCCTTCTTCGAGGACGTCGACGTCTACCTGACGCCAGTGCTGGGCACGCCGGTGCCGGAGATCGGCTTCATCGACCCGGTGAACCTGGAGCCCCGCGAGGTGAACCGCCGCCAGGGCCGCACCTTCCCCTACACGCCGCCGTTCAACTTTTCCGGCCAACCCTCGATGTCGCTGCCCATCGAGGTGGACGCCAACGGCCTGCCGATCGGCATGATGTTCACCGCCCGCTACGCCGACGAGGCCACCCTCTTCCGGCTCGCCGCCCAGCTGGAGAAGGAAGCCCCCTGGAAGGACCGCCGGCCGCAGGTCTGGGGTTGACGTGGCGCTCTGGAGCCGCCGCAACTGGCTGACCCTGGCGGCGGCCGGCGGTTTCGCCTCGGTGGCCGTGGGCGCCTTCGCCGCACATGGCGTCGCCGATCCGCGAGCGCAGGAACTGCTCAGGACCGGAGCGCTCTACGGCTTCATGCACAGCTTGGCGACCTTCGCCTGCGCCGCCGCCATGCAGGTCGGCGCCCGCCGAGCGAGGTTCGCGCCGGCGTTCTTCCTTTCCGGCGTCCTACTGTTCTCCGGCTCGCTCTACGCCCTGGCCTTCGGCGCGCCGCGCTGGGTGGGCGTGGCGACGCCGCTCGGCGGGCTCTGCTTCCTCGCCGGCTGGGCGGTGCTGGCCTGGGCCGCGCGCGGGGTAGACCGGGTCTAGGCGACCGGCAGTCGTCTTCGCCGTTCCGCCGGCTGCGGATTTGCTGCAAAGGTGGCCGGCCTGGCGCCTTGCCACCGGGGGTTCCGCCATGTCCGCGCTCGAAAGCCATATGCCGCCGGTTAACCGCGCCCAGGTCAACGGCATCGAGCTGGCCTACTACGAGGCCGGGCCCCGCGAGGGCGTCCCCCTGGTCCTTTGCCACGGCTTCCCGGAGCTGGCCTTTTCCTGGCGCCATCAGATCAAGGCCTTCGCGGAGGCGGGGCGCTGGGTGATCGCGCCGGACCAGCGCGGCTATGGCCTGACGTCGCGCCCGGAGGCCGTGACCGACTACGACCTGGAGCACCTCACCGGCGATCTGGTGGGCCTGCTGGACCACCTGGGCGTCGAGCAGGCGATCTTCTGCGGCCACGACTGGGGCGGCTTCGTGGTCTGGCAGATGCCGCTCATGCACCCCGACCGGGTGGCCGGCGTCATCGGCCTCAACACGCCCTTCATCCCGCGTGCGCCCGCCGACCCGATCGCCATCATGCGGATGCGGTTTGGGCCGGACATGTACATCGTCTGGTTCCAGACGCCGGGCGACGCCGACGCGGTCCTTTCCGCGGACGTGGACAAGACCATGCGCTTCTTCATGCGCAAGCCCACGGCCTTGCAGGCGGCCGCCGCACCCTCGGCCGAGGGCGGCTCGACCTTCGCCTTCAAGGCGCTGCTGCAGGCGTGGGACCCCTCCGACGAGGGCAGCCAGTTGCTGACGCCTGAGGAACTGGCCGCCTTCGTGGAGAGCTTCCGGCGCACCGGCTTCACCGGCGGCATCAACTGGTACCGCAACTTCACCCGCAACTGGGAGCGCAGCGAGGGCCTGGCGGGGCGCATCGACGGCCTGCCCTGCCTGATGATCACCGCCGAGAAGGACGCCGTCCTGACGCCGGCCATGGCTGAGGGCATGCCGGCCCTGATCGGCGACCTGGAGATGCACATGGTGGCCGGCTCGGGCCACTGGACACAGCAGGAAAAGCCCGACGAGGTGAACCGCCTCATCCTCGACTGGCTGGCCAGACGTTTTCCTACTTAGGATTCCCTCGTCCCGAAGTAGATTGCCCCCATGGAACGCAACACGCCCACGCCCGCCGTCTCGGCCGCCGCCAACCGGCGGGCGCTGTTCGCGGACAACGAGCCGTTCGCCTCCGGCTGGCTGCCGGCCGACGGCGAGCACGAGATCTACTACGAGGAGTGCGGGACGCCGGAGGGAAAGCCCTGCGTCATCCTGCACGGCGGTCCCGGCGGGGCCATCAACCCAACCATGCGGCGGTTTTTCGATCCCACGAAGTGGCGCATGGCGCTGTTCGACCAGCGCGGCTGCGGCAAGAGCCGCCCCAACGCCAGCCTGGAGGCCAACACCACCTGGACCCTGATCGAGGACATCGAGCGGCTGCGCGAGCACCTGGGGGTCGAGAAATGGTGCGTCTTCGGCGGCTCCTGGGGCTCCACCCTGGCGCTGGCCTACGCCATCCGCCATCCGGAGCGGGTGGAGAGCCTGGTGCTGCGGGGCATCTTCCTGCTCACCGAGCGCGAGCTCGCCTGGTTCTACCAGGACGGCGCCTGCATGCTGTTCCCCGACGCCTGGGCCAGGTTCTGCGCGCCGATCCCCGCCGCCGAGCGCGGCGACATGATCGGCGCCTACCACAAGCGCCTGACGCATCCCGACCGCCGCGTGCAGGCGGAGGCCGCCGCCGCCTGGAGCCAATGGGAGGGCGACACCATTTCGATCCGCGGCCCGGAGGCCCGGCCCTCGAAGTTCAACGAGGTCGACTTCGCCATCGCCTTCGCCCGCATCGAATGCCACTTCTTCGCCAACCACGGCTTCTTCCCCGAGGAGGGCTGGATCCTGAAGAACGCCGCGGCGCTGAAGACCATCCCCGGCTGGATCGTGCAGGGCCGCTTCGACGTCGTCACGCCCATGGAGGCCGCCTGGAAGCTGAAGGGGGCGTGGCCGCAGGCCCGCTTCGAGGTGGTCTGGGACGCCGGCCACGCCTCTACAGAGCCCGGCATCGTCGACGCCCTGGTGCGCGCCACCGACCAGGCCCTCACGGTCTAGCCGTCCCCAGTTGCGCGCAACCGCTGGCGGGCGCAACTTGCCGGCCGCGGGCGCCAAGCCCGTTGCGAGGGAGCTTTTCCGATGCGTCACAACCTGTTTGTCGCGGTCGCCGCCGCGAGCCTGATGATCGCCGGCGCGGCGTCAGCTCAGATGAGCCACTACAGCGCCAAGCTGGCGGGGGCGGCGGGCGTCAAGGGGTCCGGGGAACTGACCGCCATGCTCGACGGCAAGACCTTCACCTATTCGGCCAGCTACAAGGACCTGACCGGTCCGGTGACCGCCGCCCACTTCCACGGCCCCGCCGCGCCGGGCGGCAACGCCGGTCCGGTGGTGCCGGCCACCGCCTCGCCGAGCCCGATCAAGGGCACGGCCACCCTGACCGACGCGCAGATCGCCGACCTCAACGCGGGCAAGTGGTACTTCAACGTCCACACCGCGGCGAACCCGGGCGGCGAGATCCGCGGCACGGTGATGAAGCAGTAGGACGATGCGCGCCGCGGCGGACCGCCGGACGAGCTTCGCGGCCTGGCTCAGCGCCGGGCTGGTGGCCGTCCTGTTGTTCGCCAGCGGCGCGCCATGCACCGGCATCGCCGCGCCGGCCGACCGGCCGGCAGACCGCGTCGTCGCGCCCGCCGCCGCCATCTCCCTGCCAGGCGATCCGTGCCGGCCCCGCAAGGGGGTCCCTGCCGTTCCCGTCTGCTGCGCCCAGGCCGCCTGCCAGGCGATGGGCGAACCGCCGCCCCGCGTGACGACGGGCGCCGCCCCCAGTCTGTCGCGCGCTGACTTCGACCTTTCGACGGCGAGCCTCGCCGGCCGCCGCGACGAGCCGCCGACGCCGCCACCGCGCACCCCAATGAGCTGACGAACCCAAGACGTTTCGTTTTCTCATTGGAGATCAATCAGATGACTAGCTATGCCATGGCCGGTTTCGCCGGCCTGATGACTGCTGCCTGCCTGTCCGTCACGGCCGCCGCGGCCACCCTCGACCCGCTCGCCCGCGCGGTGAACGATCCACGCCGCCCGGCCGAGCAGATTACCCACGACCTGGGCCGCAAGCCTCTCGAGGTGATGCGGTTCGCCGAGGTCAGGCCGGGGGAGAAGGTGATCGACTTCATGTCCGGCAACGCCTACTTCACCCGGCTGTTCAGCGCCGCGGTGGGCCCGGCGGGCAAGGTCTACGCCGTCATTCCGGAGGAGATGGCGAGGCTGTGCTCGCCTTCCGAGTTCGCCGGAAGCCACGTGGTCGAACACGATCGCCGCTACCGCAACGTCGCGGTGTCGGTCCAGGGCGTCACCGCCCTGAAGGCGCCCGAACCGGTCGACCTGGTGTTCACCGCGCAGAACTACCACGACCTGCACGACCACTATTTCGCCGGCGAGAAGATCGGCGACGTCAACCGACGGGTGTTCGCGGCCCTGAAGCCGGGCGGGGTCTATGTGGTGCTCGACCACGCGGCGCAGCCCGGGTCGGGATTGCGGGACACCGAGACCCGACACCGGATCGATCCCGCGGCCATCCGCAAGGAGGTCGAGGCCGTGGGCTTCGTCTACGAGGGCGAGAGTCAGGCCTTGCGCAATCCCGCCGACGACCACCTCACCAGGGTGTTCGATCCGCGGATCCGCGGGCGCACCGACCAGGTGATCCTCAAGTTCCGCAAGCCGGCAAGGGCGTAGTCCTGGGGGCCCCGGCTTCGGCCGGGGCCTCTTTCCTAGAGCACGATGGGTTTTGATGGAACCATCAAAACCCTGAAACGTGCTCGCAAGTTCAGGCGACGACCCTGTTCTTCCCGTTCTTGATTGATTCAATCAAGACGGGACAGGGTCTAGAGCAGCGACCCCTTGCCGCTGGTGACTTCCGAATAGCGGTGGACGCGGACGGCCATCACCAGGCCAAAGCCCACCATGACGGTCAGCATCACCGTGCCGCCATAGGACAGGAGCGGCATGGGCACGCCCACCACCGGCGCCAGGCCCATCACCATCGAGCCGTTGATCAGGACGTAGAGGGCGAAGGTGATGGTCACGCCGGCCGCCGCCAGCCGGCCGAAATGGCTGTGGGACAGGTAGGCGGTGCGCAGCGCCATGAAGATCAGGGCGGCATAGAGCGCCAGGATCGAGATGCAGCCCACGAAGCCGAACTCCTCGGCCAGCGTCGCGAAGATGAAGTCGGTCTGCTTCTCCGGCAGGAAGTTGAGCTGGCTCTGGGAGCCCAGGCCGTACCCCTTGCCCAGGAGGCCGCCCGACCCCAGCGCGATCTTCGACTGCAGGATGTGGTAGCCGGAGCCGGAGGGATCGTTCTCCGGGTCGAGGAAGGTCGTCAGGCGCTCCTTCTGGTAGCCGTGCAGCCCGAACATGATCACCGGCGGAACGAGGACCGCGACGGCCAGCGCGCCCGCCGCGATCAGCCGCCACGAAAGCCCGGCCAGCACCACCACGAGGCCGCCGGTGAGCAGCATCAGGATCGCCGTCCCGAGGTCCGGCTGCTTGGCCACCAGCGCCACCGGCGCCAGGATCAGGACCGCCGGGATCAAGAGCCACCACGAGAGCTGCGCGCTCTTGCCGGAGAGGCCGTGGTAGAAGCGGGCCAGCGCCAGCACCATGCCGATCTTCATGATCTCCGAGGGCTGGATCTGGATCGGCCCGGCCTGCAGCCAGCGCTGGGCGCCCAGCGCATGGTGGCCGACGAACATCACCGCGATCAGCAGCAGGAAGCCCGCGCCGTAGATCGGATAGGCCAGCGCGAACCAGACCCGGATGTCCACCAGGCTGAGCACGATCATGATCGCGAAGAACAGGACGAAGCGCGCCAGGTGCGGCGCCGCCCACGGCATCCACGAGGAGCCGGCGATGGAGAACAGCATCAGCGCCCCGGCGCCGGCGATCAGGCAGAGCGTCAGGCAGAAGATCCAGTCGATCTCGCCGAACTTGTTGACCAGGCGGTCGCGTTCGCCGGGACGGGTGAGGGCCGAGACGGTCATGTGGGTTGTTGCGCGGCCTGGACGGCGGCCGCGGCCGGCGTTGGCGGGTCGACCACGTCGGGGTCCGTTTGGGGCGGCGCGACTTCAGGCATCGGCAAGGGCTTCTCGATCTGGGCCCGGATTTCGGGGTCCTTGAGCAGGGCGATGCGCATCAGCTCGCGCGCCCGCGGCGCGGCGGACGTCGCGCCAAAGCCTCCGTGCTCCACCAGGACGCTCATGGCGTAACGCGGCTCCACGGTCGGCGCGAAGGCGATGAACCAGGAGTGGTCCCGCAGCGCCCAGGCGCCATTTCGGTCGTGCACGCCGGTTCCCCCGGCGTAGCCACGGGCCTGCGCCGTGCCCGTCTTGCCGGCCATCCGAATTTGTCCAAGCCCGAGATCTCCAAACGCGTGACCGGTGCCTGTCGTGGTCACGGCGACCATGGCGTCACGGATGAAGTCGATATGTTCGGCGGCGAAGGGAAGATCTCCGAAGTTCGACCCACGAGGTCGTTCAATTCCGCCGACGGACTTGATCAGGCGCGGGTGCAGCGCTTTTCGTCCATTCGCCAGCCGTGCCGCCTGGACGCAAATCTGCAGCGGATTGAGGTGGGTGTAACCCTGGCCGATGCCCATGCTGGGCGTCTCGCCCGGATGCCAGACCGGGTCCTTCGGGAAATTTCGCCGCTTGTAGGCGGTGTCGGGCACCAGGCCCTTCTTCTGCCCGGGTATGCCGATGTCGAAGAGCTGGCCCAGGCCGAACTCGCGCGCCACCTTGGCGATCTTGTCAGGCCCGACCGCGAGCGCGCACTGATAGAAATAGATGTCGCAAGAGGTCGCGATGGCCCCCTTCAGGTCCTGGGGCCCATGGGCTTCGTCACAGTGCCAGGGCCTGCCGCCCCAGAACCAGACCTTGCCGCAGACATGGACCGTCTTGGGATCGTAGCCGTTCTCCAGCGCCGCGAGCGCCACCATGGTCTTGAACGTGGAGCCTGGCGGATAGGTGGCGGTCAACGCCTTGTTGAACAGCGGCTTGTGATCGTACTGCGCGAGCACCTTGTACTCCGCGCTGGTGAGGCCGCGGACGAACCGATTGGCGTCGAAGCTCGGGCCGGAGAACATGCACAGGATGTCACCGCTGCGGCAGTCCATCATCACCGCCGCCCCGCTCTCGTCGCCAAAAATGTCCATGGCGCGGTTCTGGATGTCGGCGTCCAGCGTCAGCACGATCTCCTTGCCGGGGATCGCCTTGATGTCGCCGGCGGGGTCGGCGGAGACCTCGTGGCCGTTGGCGTCCACCTCCACCTTCTGGGCGCCGGGCTTGCCGCGCAGGTCCAGGTCGAAGGCCAGTTCGACGCCCTGCTTGCCGATGCGGAAGCCGGGATTGAGCAGGATCGGGTCGGCGTTCGGACCGGTCGGCCTGAGATCGGTCTTGTTGACCTTGGCCACGTAGCCGATCACGTGGGCGAAGGCGCCGCCATAGGGATAGACGCGCACCTCGCCCATGTCGGCGGTGACGCCGGGCAGCTCGGGGGCGCGGATGTTGATGGCGCTGAACTGCTCCCAGCTCATGTCCTCCATCACCTGCACCGGCGAACGGCGGGGCGCGTTGGAGATTTCGCGTAGCAGGCGCGTCTGCCGCGTCTCGTCGAGCGGCACGAACTCGGCCAGGGTCTTGATGGTCGCCTTGGGGTCGACGCCCTTGTCCTTGGCCACCATCAGCCGGAAGTTCGGGCGGTTGGAGGCCAGCACCACGCCATTTCGGTCGACGATCAGGCCGCGGGGCGGCGGGGTCATCTTGAAGTTGAACTGGTTGGAGGCCGAGAGCTTCTCGTAGCGCTGGGTCTCGATCAGCTGCAGATGCGCCAGGCGGCCGCCCAGCGCCAGCAGGCCCGCGCCGGCGAAGCCGCCCAGCAGGAAGGCCCGGCGGTGGAACACGCCCTGCCGCTCGTTGACCTCGGCGAAGAAGATTGACGGCTCAGCCACGCCCCTAACGGAACCTCACGTCGGCGTCCTCGAAGAGGTCGATGAGCCGCTGGGCGAAAGGATAGAGGACGATTGTGGCGAGGAATTGCCAGGCCATGGGGATGAGACCCGGGGTCGAGCGGGAATCCAGCATCACGAAGAGGAATCCCGCGAGCATGGCGGTCGCGGTGATCAAGGCGTACCAGCCGGCGAGGACCGCCCGGCTTTGGCCCGCCATCATGCTGCGCCCGGCGAGCGCCGCCCCATAGGCGATCAACAGGCAGAGCGCCCAAAGGCCCAGAGGCCCGCCCCAGAAGATGTCCAGGAGCAGGCCCATCACCAGCACGCAGAAGGGCGCCAGCATCGAGGGCCGGATCACCGCCCAGGCGAAGGCCAGCGCCATGGGGAAGACCGGCTCGGGAAGCTGCAGGCCGAAGACCCGCAGGGGCACGCCGAACAGGATGGTGGCCACCGCGGCCTGCAGCATCGGCACGCCCAGCCAGCGCCAGGGCTCAAGCGGCCGGGCGCCGCTCACGGCTGGACCCCGTCGGCCGGCGGCTTGGGCCTCGGCTTCGGCTTGGCCGGCGGCTTCGCCGCGTCGCCGGTCTTGGCGGCGGGCGCCTTCTCAGCGGCCTTGGCGGCAGAGCTCTTCGTCGCGCCGGCCTTGGCTGCGGCCGGCGTCGTGGCGGCGGGCGCCTTCTCGGTTCCGTCCTTGGGCGCGCTGGGTTTGGCGGTCGTGGACTTGGAGGTTGTCGCCTCACCAGGCTTGGCGCCGTCGGGCTTCGGCTTGGCGGACGGCTTGGCGGCCTTCTCGCCCGACGCGATCCCGGCCTTCGGCCCCGTTCCGGCTTCAGCGGCCTTGGCCGTGGGCGCCGTCGTCTTGCTGTCCGCCGCCGCGGCCTTGTCGGCGGCGGGCTTGGGGGTGGCCGGCTTGGCCTCGGGCGGCGCGCCGGTCGCCAGCGGCGGCGTCGGGAGCGTGCTGGCGCCGGGGGTGGGCGGCGGCGGCGGGGTTTCGCTGAGCGCCTTCTGGTTCACCACCTGGGTGAAGTCCTGGAACAGCAGGATGCGCACGAAGTCGATCGGCGCGCGGTCGGAGGCCAGAACCACCCGCCAGCGTCCGTCCAGGCCCTTCACAGCCGTCCCCACCGGCAGGCCGCGCGGCAGCACCCCGCCATCGCCGGAGGTGAGCAGCCGGTCGCCCTCGCGGATCGGGTCGCGGCCCCGCAGGTAGTCGAGCCTGGGATTGGGGCCGCCGTCGCCGGTCAGGATGGCCCGCGCATTGGTCCGGTCGTTCATCACCGGCGTGCGCGAGGCGATGTCGGTGAGTAGCAGGACCCGGCTCGCCCCGTCCGTCACCCCGATCACCCGGCCCACCAGGCCGTTCTCGCTCATCACCGGGTTGCCAGCCTTCACCCCGCGCTCGGAGCCGGCGTTGGCCAGGCGGGTGTCGGCGAAGGGTCCGCGGCTGTCGGTGACGATGCGCGCGGCCACCATCGGGATCGGCGGGTCGGTCTTCAGGCCCAGCAAGGTGCGGTAGCGGGCGTTCTCGTCGCGCAGCGCGATGGCGACGTCGCGCCACTGCTTCATTTCCTTCAGCTGCGCCTTCAGGTCGCGGTTCTCGGACGCGGCGCCGAAATAGTCCCGCACCGTGTCGACGCCCGCTCCGATCCAGCGGCCGGGCGCGGCCAGGACGTCGCCCACCGGCGCCAGCACCGTGTCGCTGGCTCGGCGCGTCGCGCCATAGGCTTCGGCCTTGAAGGTCTCGCGCCGGTCGGAGAGCAGGATCGCCGTCGCCACCACGACGGCCACGACGAGCGCGATGGCCCCCGCCCAGGTCAGCGGCACCTTCAGTTCACCGAGCGGATTGTCCCTTAAGGACACTCAAGAGCCTCGTTGGAGCGGTGTTGCGGCAGCCCCCGCTGCGCAGCGACTCAGATGACCCTTAAGCTAGCGTGGATTCGAGGACGCCCTTCATCCATTTCGGATGTTCGAGCACCTTGCCGCAGCCCAGCGCCACGCAGCTGAGCGGGTCGTCGGCCACCGTCACCGGCAGGCCGGTGTGGTCGCGGATCTCGGCGTCCAGGCCGCGCAGCAGGGCGCCGCCGCCGGTCAGCATGATCCCCTTGTCGGCGATGTCGGAGGCGAGCTCGGGCGGGGTGGCTTCCAGCGCCATCTTCACCGCGTCGACGATCTGGCCCACGGGCTCGGAGAGCGCGTCGGAAGCCTGCTTCTCGCTGATCCGCACCTCGCGCGGCACGCCCTGCATCAGGTCGCGGCCCTTGACCTCGATGGAGAGGCCCTCGCCGTCGGCCGGAGCCCGCGCGGTGCCGATCTCCTTCTTGATCCGCTCGGCGGTGGTCTCGCCGATCAACAGGTTATGATTGCGGCGCATGTAGGAGATGATCGCCTCGTCCATCTTGTCGCCGCCGACGCGGACGGACCGCGAATAGACGATGCCGGAGAGCGAAAGCACCGCCACCTCGGTGGTGCCGCCGCCGATGTCGACGACCATCGAGCCGGTGGGCTCGTGGATCGGCAGGCCGGCGCCGATGGCCGCGGCCATGGGCTCGTCGATCAGGCCAACCCGGCGGCCGCCGGCGTTCAGGCAGCTGTCGTTGATCGCGCGGCGTTCCACGGCGGTGGCGCCGGACGGCACGCAGACGATCACCTTGGGGTTCACGAAGCCCTTGCGGTTGTGAACCTTGCGGATGAAGTACTTGATCATCTCCTCGGCGACTTCGAAGTCGGCGATGACCCCGTCGCGCATCGGGCGGATGGCTTCCATGTGCCCCGGCGTGCGGCCCAGCATCTGCTTGGCCTCGATGCCGACCGCGTGGACGACCTTGCGTCCGCCGACGTTGCGCAGGGCCACGACGGAGGGTTCGTTCAGCACGATGCCCTTGCCCTTCATGTAGATCAGGGTGTTGGCGGTGCCGAGATCGATGGCGATATCGTTGGAGATGGCGCCGAAGAGCGAGGAGATCATGGAGGGCCCTGGAGACTGGGGGCTGGAATGGGGCGGCTAGTCGGCGGTCCGCAACGACACCGCCTACGCCCAATCTAGCGTAGAGTCGTTACGAAATTACCGGCAGTCTGACCGTTCCCTGCCCTGCCCTATGGCCGAATTCAAGGCATAAAGAGCAGCGTGCGCTTTCGCGTCGCGCGCGAGTTTTATTGCAGCGCCTGCCGCGATTCCGCCACGAAAGCCGGCCTTGCGCCCCGATCGCCCCCGATCGTCCGCCTACTCCACCGCCAGAATGACGTGCGGGGCCTTGATCAGCGCGGTGACCCCCTCGCCTTCCGCCAGGCCCATAGCCTCGGCGCTTTCGCGGGTGATGGTGGCGGTGAGGGTCTTGCCGTCGGCGATGGCCAGCGTGATCTCGCTGGAGACCGGGCCGTCGTGGCGGGCCTGCACCACGCCCCGGATCTGGTTGCGCGCCGAGGTGGCCAGGCCCTCGCCCCTGGCCAGCACCACGAAGCTGGATTTGATCAACGCGATAGCCGGGCGGCCGACGGCCAGGCCCAGGGCCGCCACGCTCTCGCGGGTCACCACGGCGACGATCTCGACGCCGCCCGCCACGGCCAGGGCCACCTCGGCGTTGACGCTTCCTTCCGTGACGCGGGCGACGGTCCCGCGAAGGGCATTGCGCGCGCTGGTCTGCATGCCAAGGCTCCAGAAGAGACGGCCGACGTCGGGCGCGCCGGCCAGCCCCTTGTCGAGGCGCTGCATCACCTCGGCCAGTTCCGACTCGACCCGATGGAAGGCTTCGATCACCGCCCGGCCGGCCGCGGTGAGTTCGGCGGCCCCACCCTGCTTGCCCCCCGCCTGGGTGGCCACCAGCGGGGCGTCGAAGAGGTTGTTGAGCGCCTGCACGGCGTCCCAGGCGCCGCGATAGCTCAGCCCCACGCGCTCGGCGGCCGCGCGGATCGAGCCGACCTCGCCTAAGGCCTCCAGCAGAGCGATGCGGTCCGCGCCCACCCGTGAGCCCTCGCCTCGGCGCAAGGACACGGCGGCATTGAGTATCGAAGGCGTCACGCCATGCCTCGTCATGCGGTCGGACTGCATAACGACCTTAGCCAATTCCAAGCCGATCCGCGAGGCGGCTCAGGTCGCCGTGCGCAGGGCCTGGGCGATCTTCTCGTCGCTGCGGCTCAGCATCAGCACGCCCACCAGGGCCACCACCGCCGGGATCAGCGCCCAGCCGACCATCCCGGCGGCCGTCAGGCCCGTCGCCGCCGCGATCAGCACGCTCAGCAGCAACTCCGCCAGGGTCACCATCCACGAGGCCTGCCGCCGGCGGCGGAACTCGGCGCGCTTGCCCGGCCGCTGCCACCAGACGTTCATCATCGCCGACATGGCGACCGACGCCGCGCAGCCGAAGGCCGCCGCCACGCCGGCCAGCGGCGCGAGCACGATCAGCGGCAGGATCACCGGCGCCAGCATGATCGCCACCGGCAGGATCGCCGCGGCCAGCTTGGCCCGCCGCAGCGTCCGCGTGGCGGTGGGCGCGCAGCTCAGGAGGTCCGGCGCGTCCTCCGCCGAGATGGTGATCCAGGCGAGGCTGCCGGCCACCTGGCTGGCGATGAAGCTCAGCGCCGCGGCGCTGCCCGGCAGCGCGAAGCTCTGGCCCTGCCCGGCCTGCCGCACGATCAGGAAGCCCAGCGGCAGCATGTAGAGCACCCGCAGCAGGACCTGGGCGATCAGGGCCGGGTCCCGGCCGATCAGCCGCAGCTCCTTCACCAGGGTGGCGCGGAAGGCGCCGGGGGCGAAGCGCATCCGCCCGCTCAACTTGGCCGGGCGCCCGGCCGCGCCGGCTCCGGCGGCCGCCGCGGCGTCGGCGGCGAAGCGCGCGCCCAGCACCTCGTTGGCGAGCAGGAAGACGCCGCCGCCGACCCCCAGGGCCGCCAGCAGCGGCACCGGCTCGCCCAGCATGGCGCGCAGCGGCCAGGTGAGGCCGGGGACGTCCCCCATGTGCGGGTTGCGCGCCACCCTGGCGATCGCGGCATAGGCGGTGGCGCTCTTCGCCCCGCCCAGGATGTTGCGGGCCTGGCCGAACAGGAAGAAGGCCGCGCCGATCACCGCGGCCAGCACCTGGCCGACGGTGCGGGTGCGCCGGGGACCGATCAGCCGGAAGAGCCCGGCGGCCAGGAAGAGGCCGACGCCGCTGGCCGCCAGCGCGATGCAGAACAGCACCAGGATCGCCGCCAGCCAGGCGGGATGGCCCATCACCGCCACCGGCAGCAGGATCGGCGTCAGGATCATGCCGAAGAAGGCGAAGACGGTGAAGCTGACCGCCAGGAACCGCACCGTCAGCACGCGGCGGGGCTTCAACGGGGAAGAGAACAGGAGGTCGAGGTCAGCCCGCTCATAGAGGGCGTCCACCGCCGCCGACAGGGTCTGCGACAGCATCAGGGTGAAGACCATCACCACCACCGCCGCGGCGGCCAGCGCGAACACGACGCCGATGGGGCCGCTCGGAATCCCCCGCACCCGGCGCAGGGCGAACGCCAGAGGGGCGCCCGCCGCGAACAGGAGGATCAGCGGAAGGGCGATGGTCAGCCAGATCCGCCGCGCGCGCCCTGACCCTCGGCCCGCCCGCGACATCAGCCCGCGCCACGTCAGGCGCAGCTCGTGGCGCAGCAGCCAGAGCGTCGAACCGGCCGGGGCGATCACGCGGTGGCGCTCTCGAGGGCGGCGTCCTCACCGTTGCCGGTGAGCTCGAGGAACAGGTCCTCCAGCGTCGCCTTGCCCTCGCCGGTGCGGGCGCGCAGCTCGTCCAGGGTGCCGTCGGCCACCAGTCGCCCGTGCTGGATGATGCCGATGCGGTCGGCCATGCGCTCGGCCACTTCCAGGATGTGCGTGGTGAGGATCACCGTCGCCCCGCCCTTCACGCGCTCCTGCAACAGGTCCTTCACCTGGCGCGCGACGGCGGCGTCCAGGCCCGTGAGCGGCTCGTCGAGGATCAGGAGCTGCGGGTCGTGGATCAGGGCCCCGGCCAGCGCCGTCTTCTGCTTCATGCCGCGCGAGAAGCCCTCGCACCGCTCGCCGCGATTGTCCCAGAGGCCCAGCCAGCGCAGCAGCTCCTCGGCCTTGGGCATGGCCACCGCCGGCTCCACGCCCCAAAGCCCGGCCACGAACTCCAGGTATTCCAGCGGCGTCAGCCGGTCGTAGAGCATGGGCTCGTCGGGCGCCCAGGCGATGATCTGCTTGGCGGCCGCCGGGTCGCCCAGCACGTCGTGGCCGAACACCCGGATGTCGCCGCCGTTGGGTTTCAGGAGCCCGGCCACCATCCGCAAGGTCGTGGTCTTGCCGGCCCCGTTGGGACCCAAAAGCGCGTAGAGCTCGCCGGCCCGCACCGTCAGCGACAGGTCGTCGACGGCGACCTTGCCGCCGAAGGTCTTGGAAAGGCCGCGGATCGAAAGCGCGTCGGTCATGCGAAGATTCCCCCCGATACTGCCGGGAACTATGTCCGAACCGGCTGGCGTTCGATAGTCGCCGCCCCTGATGCAAATGGATGCGGGGGAACGGATGCGACCCTCAACCCAGGGCGGTCGTCGCGACCCCCAGCGCCGCCATGATCCCGCCGGCCAGCTGGCGCGCCGACAGCCGCTCCTTAAACAGCCTGCGCCCCGCCGCCGCGGCGATCGGCGCCTCGATCACCCCGATGGCGCGCACGGGGCCGGCCGGCGCCAGCGCCAGGGCTCCGAACCAGCAGGCCGAGGCCGCCGCGCCGAAGAAGCCCGCGCCGAGGGACGGCCGCCAGGATCGCGCCACCGCCGAGAGCGACGCCGGCCGCCAGAGGGCCAGCGCCGCCAGCAGCACCGCCGTCTGGATGGCCTGGGCGACGCAGACCGAGGCCGTCGCCGAATAGATCGGATGGTGCGGCTCCAGCGCCAGGCCCGCCTGGCGGTAGGCGTTCAGCGCCACGGCGAAGGCGGCGCCCGAGGCGATCCCCAGCAGGCTGCCGAGCCCGGCTCCGGCCAGCTGCTCGCGTCGCGGCCAGGAGAGCACGGCCAGGCCGGCCGTGGTGAGCGCGATCCCCGCCCAGGCCTGGGCTCCGATGGCGTCATGCAGCGCCGCCCAGCCGAAGATGGCCGACAGCGGCAGCGACGCCTGCTGCATCACGGTCGCCACGGCGAAGCCCGCCCGTCGCATGGCCACCAGCAGCGCGGCCGTCGCGCCCACCTGCGCCAGGGCGCCTATCATCACCACGGCGGCGTAGAGTCCCGAGGCATGCGGCCGCGCCCCCGGTGTCGCCGCGGCCACGGCGGCGAAGATCAGCAACGAGAACGGCAGGCCGAACAGGAAGCGCACCAGGGTCGCGCCCCAGGGGCCGGCGTCGCCCACCAGCCCGCGCTGCACGGCGTTGCGCGCCACCTGCAGCGGCGCCGCCGCGGCGGTCATCACGATCCAGAGCATGTGTCGTCGGGATCAGAACCGCGCCGCGAGCGCGCCGGGGCTGGTCTTTTCCTTGCGCGCGATGAGGTTGTTCAGCGCGTTGACGTAGGCCTTGGCCGAGGCGGTGAGCGTGTCGGTGTCGGCGGCCTGGCCGGTGGCGATGCGGCCCTCGTCCTCGAGCCTGACCGAAACCTGCGCCTGGGCGTCGGTGCCCTCGGTCACCGCGTGCACCTGGAAAAGGCGCAGCGTGGCCTCGTGCGGCGCGCACTTGCGGATGGCGTTGAACACCGCGTCCACCGGCCCGTCGCCGGTGGCGTTGGCGGCCACCTCCTGCTCGTCGACGGTCAGCGTCAGGAAGGCCTCCTGGGGCCCTTGCGTGCCCGCGATCACCCGCAGCATCTTCACCTGGATGCGGTCGGCGCCGGAGGCCAGGGCGTCGTCCACCAGGGCGACGATGTCGTCGTCGAAGACGTGCTTCTTCTTGTCGGCCAGGTCCTTGAACCGCTGGAAGGCCTCGTTCAGCGCATTCTGCCCCAGCTCGTAGCCCAGCTCCTTCAGCTTCTGGCGGAAGCCGGCGCGGCCGGCGTGCTTGCCCATGACCAGGTTCGACGCGCCCTGCCCGACGGTCTCGGGACTCATGATCTCGTAGGTGCCGCGGTCCTTCAGCATCCCGTCCTGGTGGATACCGCTCTCGTGGGCGAAGGCGTTCTTGCCGACGATGGCCTTGTTGAACTGCACCGGAAAGCCGGTGATCGCCGAGACGTAGCGGCTGGCGCGGGTGATGTGCTGGGTCTCTATGCCGGTGTGGAACGGCAGGTGGTCGCCGCGCACCTTCAGGGCCATGACGATCTCTTCCAGCGCCGCGTTGCCGGCCCGCTCGCCGATGCCGTTGACCGCCACCTCCACCTGCCGCGCACCGCCCTGCACGCCGGCCAGCGAATTGGCCACCGCCAGCCCGAGGTCGTTGTGGCAGTGGGTGGAGAGGATCACGCGATCGGCGCCGTCCACGGTCTCCATGATGTCGCGGAAGATGTCGGCGTATTCGGAGGGATAGGAATAGCCCACCGTGTCCGGCAGGTTGATCGTCCCTGCGCCAGCCTTGATCGCCGCATCGACGCAGCGGCGCAGGAAGTCCTGCTCGGTCCGCGTGGCGTCCTGGGCCGACCATTCCACATCGCCGCAGAGGTTGCGCGCGTGGGTCACCGACTTGGTGATCATCTCCAGGATGTCGTCCTGGCTGGCGTGCAGGATGTGGTCGCGGTGGCTGGGGCTGGTGGAGAGGAAGGTGTGGATCCGGCCGCGCTTGGCCTTGCGGATCGCCTCGGCGCAGCGCTCGATGTCCGCCATGCCGGCCCGGGCCAGGCCGCAGACCGTGCTCTCGGTCACCAGCTCGGCGATCTGCCGCACCGCCTCGAAGTCGCCGTTGGAGGCGATCGGGAAGCCCGCCTCGATGACGTCGACCCGCATCTCCTCGAGGATCTTGGCGAGCTCGATCTTCTCGTCCAGCGACATGGAGGCGCCGGGCGACTGCTCGCCATCGCGCATGGTGGTGTCGAAGACGATCACCCGATCCTGCGCGGCGCGCGGTTCTACGGGTTGGGAAATGGCGGCGGTCATGACGTCTGGTCTCTTCGCGGAGGTGGCTGGGGTCAGGCGGTGCGAGGAACCCCTGAACGCCCGGCCGCGAAGACGCGCAGCCTAGTAAGGCGCCCAGGGGCGGCTAAGCCCCAACGGAAGAAGAAGCAGGCTGGCGGAGCGCGTGCGCATGGCGATTGCTCTAGCGAAACCCCCTGCGTCGCGCAAGCATCTTGCGCCAAATGCGTCCTTAGGCCGCTTCCAGAGCAAGAACCTTGCGCACGGCGGGCCGTTCGGCCACGCGCCGGCTGTGCTCGCACAGCGCCGGGAACTGGCCCGTGTCGACCCCGTCGCCGGGCAGCCAGCCGAACAGGGTGAAGAGGTAGGCGTCGCAGACCGAGAAGGCCCCGCCCAGGACCCAGGGGCCGTGGAACATCGCGTCCTCGATCAGCCGGAAGCAGGCGATCTCGTTTTCCGGGACCTTGCGGGTCATGTCGGCGAAGGAGCTTTCCGCGTCGGCCCAGCGGTAGCCGCGGTGCTTGTGCGCGTGCGCCACGTGCACCGTCGAGCAGAGGTAGGAATTGAACGCGTGCGCCTGGGCCCGCTCCCAGGCGTCGACGGGAAGCAGGCCGGCCGCCGGGTGCGTCTCGGGGATATAGGACAGGATCGCCGGCGTCTCGGTCAGCACGCCCCGCGGCGTCACCAACGCAGGCACCCGGCCCTTGGGATTCACCGCCAGGTACTCCGCCGTCCGCTGGTCCTCGGCCCGGGTGCTCATCACTTCGAGTTGGTAGTCGGCGCCCGCCTCTTCCAGGGCGATCAGCGAGGCCAGGGAGCAGGAGCCCCAGGCGTGGAAAAGCTTCAGCATCAGGCAGCCTCCTTTTCCCGGCTCTTCAGCCAGGCCCGCGCCACCAGGCCGATGGCCACCCAGGCCACCGCGATGGCGGCCAGCCACAGGGCGTCGCGCCCGATCTCGCCCTTCATCAGGCGCACGATGGAATTGCCCGCGAAGGCGGTGAGCACGATCTTCGGCACGATCCCCAGCGCGGTGCCGAGCGCGAAGTCGAACACCCGCATGGGCGTCACCCCGGCGGCCATGTTGACCACGATGAACGGGGCTGACGGAACCAGGCGCACGATGAAGCTGGCGAAGAAGCCGTTGCGGCCCACCAGCTGCACGAACCGCCGCACGCCCTCGCCGGAGAACCGCTCCAGCGCCTTCGCGCCGGCCGCGCGGCCCAGGTAGAAGCCCACCAGCGACGAGACCATGGTGCCGATCCAGCTGTAGGCGAAGCCGTTCACCGGCCCGAAGGCCACCACGGCGGCGGCGATCAGCATGATCTGCGGCACCCCCACGAAGGCCAGCACCCCGAACGCCAGCACCGCCACCGGCAGCGACCAGGGCCCGGGCGCGGCCTTCAGCCAGTCCTGCACCGTCGCCGCCTCATTGAGGCCCAGCAGCGGCGCCCCGAACACGAAGACCAGCCCCACCCCGCCGAACAGCACGAAGGAGATCGCCAGCGTCCGCCACGCCTGGGCGTCCATGTTGGAGAGGACCTGGAGGAGGCGGCGCATCAGGAGGCTGAGGTCGCCGATCCGGTGGGAAGGGTCAAGCGGTCCGGAAGCCGGCCTCGATGTTGTTGTTGTCGGGATCGAGCAGGAAGGCCGTATAGTAGTCCGGGTGACGCTGCCGTGGGGCGCCATTGTCTCGTCCGCCCGCGGTGAGGCCCCGGGCGTGGAACGCGTCCACCGCAGCTCGGTCCGGCGCCCGGAAGGCGTAGTGCGCGGGGCTGGCTCCCGGCTGAGATGCCGGCGTCCAGAACGAAGGACGGCCCTCGCCGATGAACACGAACGGGATGAATTTGTCCGCGTGCGCGAAGATGATCGCCTTGCCGTGATCTTCGCGGATCACCAGGCCCAGGGGCGCGAAGGCGGCTTCGTAGAATGGGCGGCTCACCGTCATGTCGCGGACAACGAAACCGAAATGGTCCAGCATGGCGTGCTCCTTTTGTCCGGCTCGGCATAACAAGGCGTGCGTGCGGTGCAATACGCCGGGTTCACCGTCGCGCCGGCATAGGTTAAAGCCTCGCCCGTTCCTGCCACCCCGAACGCCCCGGAGCTCCGCCCCGCCATGTCGCTTGAATCCGCCGCCCTGTCGCGCGTGAAGCCGTCCGCCACCCTGGCGGCCGACCAGAAAGGGCGCGAGCTGAAGGCGGCCGGGCGCGACATCATTAGCCTTGCGGCCGGGGAGCCGGACTTCGACACGCCCGACAACATCAAGGAAGCCGCGATCCGCGCCATCCGCGAGGGCAAGACCAAGTACACCACCGTCGATGGCATCCCGGAGCTGAAGGAGGCCATCGTCGGCAAGTTCGCCCGCGAGAACGGCCTGACCTACAAGACGAGCCAGGTGAACGTCTCGCCGGGCGGCAAGCCGGTGATCTGGAACGCCATGCTCTCGACGCTGAACCCCGGCGACGAGGTGGTGATCCCGACGCCCTATTGGGTGAGCTACTGGGACATCGTGCGCCTGGCCGGCGGCGAGCCGGTCGCCGCGCCGACCACCGCCGAAAGTGGGTTCAAGCTTTCCGCCGAGGGCCTGGAGCGGGCGATCACGCCCAGGACCCGCTGGCTGCTGCTCAACTCGCCCTCCAACCCCTCCGGCGCCGCCTACACCCGCGCGGAGCTGAAGGCGCTGGCCGAGGTCCTGCTGCGCCACCCGCAGGTCTGGATCCTCACCGACGACATGTACGAGCACCTGGTGTTCGGCGACTTCGAGTTCACCACCATCGCCCAGGTGGAGCCGGCGCTCTACGACCGCACGCTGACCATGAACGGGGTCTCCAAGGCCTACGCCATGACCGGCTGGCGGATCGGCTACGCCGCCGGCCCCGAGCCCTTGATCAAGCTCATGGCCAAGGTGATGAGCCAGACCACCTCCAACCCGTCCTCGATCTCGCAATGGGCGGCGGTGGAGGCGCTGAACGGGCCGCAGGACTTCATCGCGCCCAACGCCAGGCTGTTCGAACAGCGCCGTGACCTGGTGGTCTCCATGCTGAACCAGGCCACGGGCATCCGCTGCCCGACGCCGGAGGGCGCCTTCTACGTCTATCCGTCGGTGGCGGGCCTGATCGGCAAGACCGCGCCCTCGGGCAAGGTGATCGCCAACGACCAGGACTTCGCCGTCGAGCTCCTGGAGACCGAAGGCGTCTCGGTGGTGTTCGGCGCGGCCTTCGGCCTCTCGCCCTTCTTCCGCATCAGCTACGCGACCTCGAACGCCCTGCTGGAAGACGCCTGCGCCCGCATCCAGCGCTTCTGCGCGGCGGTGAAGTAGGAAGACGGTCCACGAACCCGACGAAGACGTTGGGTCTCGCCAATCTCCGCGAAGGCGGAGGTTGAGCAATCTGGAACCACGGAAAACACGGAAAGCGCACGGAATCGCGGCGCCCCTTTCCGTGGTCTGTCCGTGTTTTCCGTGGTCAATCCTTCGCTGAGGGCCCGCTGCGCGGGCCTGTCCAAGCCAACCCGTTCCGGTGGTTCGCGGACGGACGCCTAAGGCTTCTTCCCCGGCAGCCATTCCGGTTGGAAGTCTGAGTCCAGCAGCCAGGTGACCGGCTCGACCATGGAGCCGATGACGCTGTCCATGAACGCCAGGTCCACATGCGCCAGGTCGTCGGTGGGCGCGTGGTAGGTGGGCGGCAGGGGCCAGGCGCTCACCGTCTGGGCGATCACGCCGCGCAGGGCGAGCTGGTAGTTGTCCGACCGCTGGAAGAAGTTCTGCTCGGGATAGAGGTCGGGCCCCACGTGCGCGCCATGCGCCTGCAGCGCCGGCCCCAGGTTGGTGCGGTCCCAGCCGGTGAGCATCAGGGCGCCGGGCCGCTTGGGGTCGTCGACCCCGATCATCTCGAACTCCAGGTTGGCCATCAGGTCGCCGATGGCCATCGGCAGGTGGGCCTGGACGTATTGCGCGCCCAGCTCGCCCTCCTCCTCGCAGCCGAACAGGCCGAAATAGACGGTGCGCCGGTGCCGCGGGCCCGCGCCCAGGATCCGGGCGAACTCCAAGACCGCGGCGGTCCCGGAGGCGTCGTCGTTGGCGCCGTGGAAGGTCACCCCGTTGCGCACCCCCAGGTGGTCGTAGTGGGCGGTGAGCAAGAGGGCGTGGCGGTCGGCGTCGGCCGCCTTGCCGTGCAGCACGCCCATGATGTTGTAGGTGGTTCGCTGCTTGGGCGCACCGCGCGGGGCGATCAGCGTGCCTTCGCCGGGACCCAGCTTGCGCAGCGCCGCCATCGTCTCGGCCTTGGCGAAGACGGTGACGCCGCGCGGCTCGACCTCCGCGCGCTCGACGCCCTGCACCACCGTCCGGCCTGGCGGCCGCGCGACGAGGGAATCCCAGCGCTTCAGGACCTGGTCGCTGGCCGGGCTGACCACGGCCGCGGCCCCCGCCTTGAGCAGCGCCTGCACTCCGGGCGCATCGAAGATCGGGCTGTCGTAGATCACCAGCCGTCCCTTCACGGCGGAGAGGTCGGTGTGTTCGGCGTCGGTGAGCGCCAGCAGCGGCGCGGCGAGCGCCTCCGGCGGCTCCAGAGCCACCATGTCCCGTCCCTGGATGAAGGTCACGTGAGCGTCGCCGGATACGACGTCGAGCGTGGCGGGCGAGGCCGCCGTGGGGGTCAGGAGCTGCACCGGCTGCAGATAGACGTTCGGGCCGAAGGCGCCGGGGATCTTCGACGTCTTCAGGGTCTCGACGATGAACTGGGCGGCGGCGTGCTCGTCCGGCGAGCCGCAGGCCCGGCCGTGGAGGTCCTCGCCGGCCAGGCGCTCCATGTTGGCCTTGACGCATTCGGCGCAGACGGAAGGCTTGGCGGCGCCGGGCGCCGAGGGCGCAGTTATCAGGGCGGCGGCCGCCAGGGCCGCCGCCAGCAGGATGGAAGACCTCACCGACGCTCCGGGTCACGCGGGCGACGGCGCCGCCCCATGCCGCGACGTTGGCATGGGGCCTCAGCTTGCGCCAGCGAGAGCTAGTGCTTGGTGCGCCAGGCCGCCTTGGCGGCGTCCTTGGTCATGTTGAGGCGCACGGTGTCCTGGTCGATCATCTCGACCCAGGTCATGGGGATCATGTGGTGCTTGAGGCCGGCCGCGATTTCCAGCTTGGTCAGCTCGATCTCGTCGCCCATCACCTTGTCGACGCGGCCGACATGGCCGCCGTCGGAGCCCACCACGTCCATGTGTTCGCGGATCTGGGAAGCTTGGATCATCGTGTCGTCTCCTGAAGCGGTTGAGGCTTGGGAAACGATGCTGGGCGTGGGAAGTTTCGCCGATGGCCGAACCGATCAACCTCAACAAGGCGCGCAAGGCCCGGGAGAAGGCGCAGGCCAAGGCCGACGCCGGCCGCAACCGCTCCCTGTTCGGTCTGAAGAAGGCGGAGAAGACGGTGTCGAAGCTGGAGGCCGAGCGGGCGCGTCGGGCGCTCGATCAAGCCAAGCGCGAGGACTAACGCCTTAGCCGCGGAACTCCGCGGGGATCGCGTCGTAGTAGGTGGCGGGCGTGAGGTTCAGCCGGCGGCGCGCCGCCTCCAGCGGTTCGGCCATCAGCCGTTCGTAGTCCTCGCCCAGCAGCCACCTGGCCGCCTTGCCGCGGCGATAGCCCTGCCAGATCGCCCGCTTGTAGGGATGGGTCTTGGCGGCGCGGGCGCGCCACGCGGCGCCGGCGGCGATCAGCGCCCAGCCCATGCCTCGGGTCTGGGCGTAGGAGAAGGCCACCAGGCAGGCTTCTCCCAGGCCGTCGCGGTGATAGCCGGTCAGGATGTGCCAGATGTCGTGCACGTCGCGGGTGCGGCGGCCCATCCAGGCATAGGGGTGCTGCTCGTCGGCGGTGGGCGCGTTCTGGCGGCTGACTTCGATCAGGCCCTCGGCGGAAATCTGTTCGCTGCGGACGAATCGGCGGTAGGCGGCGCCGACGCTGCCCTCCGGCAGGCTGTCCAGCCAGGCGTCGTCCATCAGCCGCTCGGCGAACTCGCGGCGCTCATAGGCCATCCGCCCGCCCTCGCGGGTGGCGAGCAGGCGATGGTAGGCCTTGGCCGTGGAGGCGCCGTTCAGCGCCCGCATGATCTCGAAGACCTGGCCGGTGTCTTCCTTGTCGTTCAGCAGCCGGCGCAGCGACCTGAGCGCGTGCAGCAGGTCCAGCTTCGGCCTGCCTCCCCGGAAGACGGGGCGCGGGGCGGCGTCGGTCATGGCCATGGGGAAGATCCTCAGTCAGGCTCGACGCGAAAGATGACGCCACCGTCAACTTAATGCAAGTCGAAAAATGACGCCTCCGTCAACTTTGCCGAAGGGTTTGCGCGCCGCGCCGAAGCGGCCGAGACATCCAAGTCATGGCGATCTTAAGAAAACGCTCCGTCCAGCTTTCCGGGCACGCCACCTCCATCGCGCTGGAGCCGGAGTTCTGGGCGGTGCTGGAGGCCATGGCGGCCGCGGAGGCCCTGAGCCTGGCGGCCCTGGTCGGCCGCATCGACGACGGCCGCGCCGGCCGCCCCCTCGCCTCGGCCTGCCGGGTCGCGGCGCTCGCCTTCGCTCAGGCCCGCCCGCGCTGAGCGACCCTGCGCATATGGCGCACGCTGAAGATCCCGAACCGCCAGGTCAGCCAGCCCAGCAGCAGCGCAGCCGCGAGGCTGACTGGGACGAGCCACCAACCCAGCAGTTCCCGCGCGCCAGGGTGATTGGTGACACCGAAGACGAAGCCATAGCCGCCCTTCCCATCTGGCCAGCGCCAGAGACCGGCGTGGGTGCGGCTGACGAGCTTCGAAACCGCGGTGATCAGGAACCCCGCGGCCAGGACGTAGCCGGTGAAGGACACCAGACCGGCGAAGAAGCCGTAGAGGCTGAGGCCCGCGAGTCTGGCTATGCCCCGGAGGACAGTCAGCGGAGAACGGTCGCGCTCCAGTTCGACCGCGACCCGTTCGGTCAGGTTCAGCCGCGCCACCTCCCGCGGATTGCCCAGGGCGGCGATCGCCTCCTCCACCCGGTGCGGCGTAGGGGCGCCCTCGACGCGGTCGAGCACATGGCTGCGCAGTTCCGCGGCGATCTCTTCGACCTCCGATTTCGGCAGGCTCTTGAGGTTGCGCCTCACCTGTTCGAGGTAGCAATCAAGGTGCGCCATCCCGGCGTCGTCGCTCATGAGAGGTCTCCTTCCAAGGGGCCAAGCAGGCGCTCAAGGCCCTTGGCGAAGGCGCGCCAGCTGTGCGCCATCTCGCGCACCCGCCGGCGGCCGGGATCGGTAAGGCTGTAGTACTTGCGCGGATGGCCCGCCTCGGCCTCCACCCATTCGGAGTCCACCAGGCCGTCGGCCTTCATTCGGCTGAGCAGCGGATAGATCGTGCCCTCGGGGATCGACATTCCCGCCTGGCTCTCCAGCCGCCGCAGGATCTCCAGCCCATAGAGCCGCTCGGGCCAGAGGACGGCGAGCACCGCCAGGCCCAGGCCGCCCTTGCGCACCTGGACCTCCCACTTCGCCAGTTCGTCGGGCGGATTCTCGTGTCGACCGTTCATGCACGATACCTTGCTTATCTAGGTATCATGCGTCAAATTACATCTGGGTAAGGCCCGGCTAAATCGTCACGCACGGCTTAAGTCGCCGACGTCGCGTGCTACATATGTTCCGATGTCTTCCTCCGACTCCCCTTACGAGCCGCCGGCGCCCCGCGTCAGCGACCTGGCGCGCGCCGACGCGCGGCCTTCGGACTACCTGGACGGCCTGAACCCCGAGCAGCGGGCGGCGGTGGAGGCCACCGAAGGCCCGGTGCTGGTGCTGGCCGGCGCCGGCACCGGCAAGACCCGGGTGCTGACCACGCGGCTGGCGCACATCCTGGCCACCGGCAGGGCGCGGCCGTGGGAGCTCCTGGCCGTCACCTTCACCAACAAGGCCGCGCGCGAGATGCGCGAGCGGATCACCCAGATCATCGGCCCGCAGGCCGAGGGGCTGCGCTGGCTCGGCACCTTCCACTCGGTGGCCGCCCAGATCCTGCGCCGCCACGCCGAGCTGGTTGGATTGAAATCAAGCTACACAATCCTCGACGACGACGATCAGGAGCGCCTGCTGAAGCAGGTGCTGGAGGCCGAGAACGTCGATTCCAAGCGCTGGCCGGCCAAGATGCTGGCCGGCATGATCGACCACTGGAAGAACCGCGGCTGGCGCCCGGACCAGGTGCCTCCGGCCGAGAGCGCCCACTTCGCCCCAAGTCCGAAAGGAGGGGGTAAGGGCCACGCGCTCTACCGCCTCTACCAGGAGCGCCTGCGGGTGCTGAACGCCTGCGACTTCGGCGACCTCTTGCTGCACAACCTGACGATCTTCACCTCGAACCCCGACGTGCTGGCCGAATTCCACGACCGCTTCCGCTACATCCTGGTGGACGAGTACCAGGACACCAACGTCGCCCAGTACCTGTGGCTGCGGCTCCTGGCCCAGAAGCGGCAGAACGTCTGCTGCGTCGGCGACGACGACCAGTCGATCTACGGCTGGCGGGGCGCGGAGGTGGACAACATCCTGCGCTTCGAGCGCGACTTCCCGGGCGCCAAGGTGATCCGGCTGGAGCGCAACTACCGCTCCACCAGCCACATCCTGGCCGCCGCCTCCGGCCTCATCGCCGCCAACAAGAGCCGGCTCGGCAAGACCCTATGGACCGAGGCCGAGGGCGGCGAGAAGGTCGTGGTCCGCGGGGTCTGGGACGGCGAGGCCGAGAGCCGGTTGATCGCCGACGAGATCGAGCGGGCGAAGAAGGGCTCCACGGACCGCAACCCGCGCCGCTTCCGCGACATGGCGATCCTGGTCCGCGCTTCGTTCCAGATGCGGGCGTTCGAGGAGCGGTTCGTCCTGCTGCAGATCCCCTACACCGTGGTCGGCGGCCCCCGCTTCTTCGAGCGGGCCGAGATCCGCGACGCCCACGCCTACCTGCGGCTGATCCAGTCGCCGGACGACGACCTGGCCTTCGAGCGCATCGTCAACACCCCCAAGCGCGGCATCGGCGACACCACCGTCCAGAAGCTGCTGCAGGCCGCGCGCCTGGGCGGCATCCCGGCGGTGGCCGCGGCGCGCCAGATCGTGCTGACCGACGAACTGGCCGCGCGCACCCGCACCGCGCTCGCCAACTTCCTGCGCGATCTCGACCGCTGGCGTGTCGAAGCCGGGCGCACCGCGCACCCGCGCCTGATGGAGGCCGTGCTGGAGGAGAGCGGCTACACCGACGCCCTTCGCCTGGACAAGGGCCCCACCGCCCAGACCCGGCTGGAGAACCTTAAGGAACTCGTCCAATCGATGGGAAACTTTGAGAATCTCCAGGCTTATCTCGAGCACGTCTCCCTGGTCATGGACCTCGACCGCGGGCCCCAGGCCGACGCCGTGCAGATCATGACCCTGCACTCGGCCAAGGGGCTGGAGTTCCCCCTGGTCTTCCTTCCGGGCTGGGAGGAAGGCGTCTTTCCATCGCAGCGTTCGATGGACGAGAAGGGCGAGAAGGGCCTGGAGGAGGAGCGGCGCCTCGCCTACGTCGGCATCACCCGCGCCCGCGAGGAGGCCCGCGTCTCCTTCGCCGCCAACCGCCAGGTCTACGGCCGCTGGACCAGCCAGCTCCCCAGCCGCTTCGTCGACGAGCTGCCCCTGGAGAACGTCGAAGCCTCCTCGGAGACCGGCTACTACGGCGGCGGCCCCGGCATGCAGCAGCACGGCAGCCGCTGGGACGAGACCCCGTCGTTCGGCGCCGGCTATTCCTCGCCGGGATGGCGGCGCGCCCAGACCGCCGGCTACCGCGGCAGCCGCCCCGGCCATCAGCAGGTCATCGAGGGCGAGGGCCGCCTGGTGGCCACCTCCGCCGACAGCGCCGCCAGCGACTACAAGCGCGGCGACCGGGTCTTCCACATGAAGTTCGGCTACGGCGCGGTCACCGCCGTGGAGGGCAACAAGCTCACCGTCGCCTTCGAGAAGGCCGGCGAGAAGAAGGTCATCGACAGCTTCGTCGAGAAGGGGTGACCGCTATCTCCGCCGCATCACGCCGCGGATCGCCAGCGCGCCGAGCCCTGCGACCAGGGCCACGCTGCCGGCGATGATGGCCATGCCCCACTTCGGCGTCACCTCCAGGCGCTTGAGGATGGGCGGCTCGTCACCGGCAGCCGCAGGCGGCTGGAACTCGCCCACCCCGGTCGGCGCGGCCCCGCCGGCCTTGCGGAAGGTCACCACGCCGGCGGCCTGATCCACGTCGCCCGTTTCCCAGCCGCCTTCGGTCCAGGCGCGCGCATGCGGGGCGGCTGGATCGTTCTTCCACCAGGCCTTGCCGGCTCGCGCGCCCTTGGGCAGCGGAAAGCCAAGCACTTCCTCCAGCTCGGCGAAGCTCGCGCGCCATTCCGGTCCGGCGTGGCCGGCCAGGCGGGCCGACAAGGGGTTGTACTTGCTCATCGCGATCTCTCCCGCCGCGGTTAACGCGCAACACCCGAAACTTGGCGCCAGCTCGGCCCTGAACCAATGGACGGCCCGCGCACTCTAGCACCCACGGATCAACATTTGATCGGACAGTGCGGTGAAGGTTCTCTTAGGCGGCGCGGCGATTTCCCTGGCGATGGGGCTGATGCTGGGCGGCGCCATGCAGCCGCATCTCGACGAGGGCGACCGTCCCGCGGGTCCGCAGATGTTCGCCGACTGGGCGGGAGCGCGATCCACCGGCCCCTTCGATCCGGGCACCACCTTCGTCAGCTACCGAGGCAAGATGCCGGACTACGTCCTGGGCACAGACTGGAAGAAATCCATGGCCTGGCCGGACGAACGGGCCGCGGTCTCGCCGCCGCGCGACGTGGCGCCAACCGACCCGCCCCCGGACCCGCCGGTGGAGACAGCCGGTCTCACCCGCGCCGCCTATGAGGAGCCGCCGCCCGCGGCCCACGCCTATCCGTCGCTGAACGGAGGACAGCCCACACCGGCGGCCGACGACTCCGCGCCAGCCGAGGCCGGCGCCGCCCCGGCCGTCTCCGGCTGAAGCCCCTCGCCTTTGCTGGCCTCGCCCGCTAGAGGCGGGCGATGCGCCCCGACCTCGCCCCGGACCTCGGCCCCACCTCCGCCCAGGGCGACCCCGTCCAGACCATCGCCCGGGGGCCGCGCGCCGAGGCCGAGGCCGCCGCGCTCGCCATCGACGCCGAGCCGGCCACCGAAGGCCTGACCTACTCCATCCTGGAGGAGGACGAGGACCACGACGTCTGGCGCATCGACGCCTTCCCGACCTCGCCGGACGAGCAGGCGGGGCTCCTGGCGACCCTGGCGAGCTTCCCGGCCCTGCGGGTGGTCACCGAGAAGCTGGCCGACGCCGACTGGCTGGCCATGGCGCTTTCCGGCCTGCCGCCGGTGCGCGCGGGTCGCTTCTTCGTCTACGGCGCCCATGACGGCGGCCTCGCCCCGCCCAGCACGGTGAACCTGCGCATCGAGGCTGGCGCGGCGTTCGGCACCGGCCACCACGGCACCACCGTGGGCTGCCTGCTGGCGTTCGACCACCTGCTGAAGCGCCGCCGATTCGGCCGCGTGCTGGACGTGGGCTGTGGCACCGGGGTGCTGGCCATCGCTGCGGCGCGCACCGGCTCGGCCATCGCGCTGGGCACCGACATCGACGCGCCTTCGGTCCGCATCGCCAACGAGAACGCCCGGCTGAACCGCGCCCGCGCCCGCTTCGTCCACGCCGCCGGGTTGAACGACGCCCGCGTGCGGCGGCCTTCGCCCTACGACCTGGTGTTCGCCAACATCCTGGCCCCGCCGCTGGTGGCCCTGGCGCAGGACATCAAGGGCGCGTTGAAACCCGGCGGGCTGGCCATATTGTCGGGCCTGCTGCGCACGCAGGAGCGTCGGGTGCTGGCCGCCTACGCCTCGCGCGGCTTCCGGCTCGAGCGTCGGCTGCATCGCGACGCCTGGGCGACCCTGGTGCTGCGCCGGGCCTGAGCGGGACCGCCGACCGGCCCTCAGCGGACCCTAGCCGACGATCTTGGCGGCCCCGAGTCTGGCGCGCCAATGGGCGTCGCGATTCTTCAGGAGGTTGGCGAGCGCATAGGGGCTCAGGCCGTCGGCGTCGACGGTCTCCAGCGCCTCGAAGGCGAACGCCGCCTCGCCGTGCTTGGCGAAGGCCGCCTGCAGGGCCGCGTTGGGATGACCGCCACGCCGCAGCGCGCTCCAGACGCCGTTCGGCTTCTGCTCCAGGTCGCGCGACTGGCCGACCCACGCCTCGCCGGTCGCTGAGCAGCGGAGCGCGAAGATCCCCTGGGAAACCCTGCGCTCCTTATATTCCCGGATGGCCTCGCGGCGGCTTTGCTTGTCCATGGCCGGGCGCATACGACGGTGACGGCGTCAAGTCAATTTTGCCCGGGTATTAATTGGCGCGAGCGGCCCATTCCTCGGCCAGGATCGCGTAGAGGAAGCTGTCGCGCCAGGCGCCGCGGACCAGCTTGTCCTGGCGGAAATGGCCCTCGCGCCGCATGCCGAGCTTTTCCATCACCCCGAACGAGCCGACGTTCTCAACGTCGCAGGTCGCCCAGACCCGATGCAGGCCCAGGGTCGCGAAGGCCGCGTCGAGCATGGCGGCGGCGGCCTCGGTGGCGACGCCCTGGCGCCACTGGTCCCGGGCCAGGGTGTAGCCGAGGTCGGCCTCGGCTCCCTTTTCGCCCTGCAGATCAAGTCGGATCGAGCCGATCACCCGCCCGTCCCGTTCGATGGCGAGGCCCACGTGCCGGCGCGGCCAATCGGACTGCTGGGCCAGCGCGCGGTCGAGGAAGGCGCGGCTGTCTTCCGGCGTGTTGGGCCCCCATTCCATGAAACGCGATACCTCCGGCACGCTGGCGTAGGCATGGATGTCGTCCAGGTCCGCTTCGCGGAACGGGCGCAGCAGCAGCCGGCGGGTCTGCAGGGGGAACCAAGGCTCGGGTGTGTCGCTCATGACGCCCATGATGGCGGGCGCACGGGCCTTTGCCCATGCCGCGTGAAGGCATTACATCCCTGCCCATGCGCCAGACCTTCGACGAATCCACCGACCGCTCCTTCGGCCCCCGCCACGTGCCGCTGATCCGCAAGGCCATGGCCGACCAGGGCCTGGACGGCTTCGTGGTGCCGCACGAGGACGAGCACCAGAACGAGTACCTGCCCGCCGCCAACGATCGGCTGGCCTGGGCCACCGGCTTCACGGGCTCGGCGGGGGCGGCCGTCATCCTGAAGGACAAGGCGGCGATCTTCGTGGACGGCCGCTATACCTTGCAGGTCCGCGACCAGGTGGATCAGGGCTCGTTCGAGATCCGCGACCTCGTGGAGGGGGGCGTCCCCGCCTACATCGAAACCACCGCCGGCCGTGGCCAGGTGATCGGCTACGACCCGCGGCTGCACAGCCCCGATGCGCTGGACCGTCTCAAGGCGGCGGCCGCCAAGGCCGGCGCGCAGCTTCGTCCGGTGACCCCCAATCCGCTGGACGCCGCCTGGGGCCAGGCCCGCCCGCCGCAGCCGGCCGCGCCGGTGACGCCGCACCCCCTGCAGTACGCCGGCGAGGACAGCGCCTCGAAACGCCACCGACTGGGCGAGGGCCTGGCGGGCCGCGGGGCCGAGGCGGCGGTGATCACCGCGCCGGCCTCCATCGCCTGGCTGTTCAACGTCCGCGGCGGCGACGTCATCCGCTCGCCCTTGCCGCTCGGCCAGGCGATCCTCAACGCCGACGGCTCGGCCCGGCTGTTCCTCGACCCGGCGAAGGTCACCCCGGACCTGCCGGCCTGGCTCGGCAACGAGGTGCGGCTGGAAACCCCGTCCGACTTGCCGCAGGCGCTCGCCGAGCTGCGCGGCAAGGCGGTGGTGGTGGACCCGGCCCAGTCCTCCGCCTGGTACTTCGAGGCCCTGGCCGGAGCCGGAGCCGAGGTGGTTCGCGGCGAAGACCCCTGCGTCATGCCCCGCGCCTGCAAGAACCCCGTGGAGATCGAGGGGACCAAGCGGGCGCATATCCGGGACGGTGTCGCGCTCAGCCGCTTCCTGCATTGGGTGGCCACCGAGGGGCAGGCCAATCCGCCGGACGAGATCGAAGCGGTCTCCAGGCTGGAGGCGTTCCGCGAGGAGACCGGGGCGCTGAAGGACCTCTCCTTCGACACCATCGCCGGCGCCGCCTCCAACGGGGCCATCGTGCACTACCGCCCGACCCGCCGCCTCAACAAGCGCGCCGAGATGGGCAGCCTGCTGCTGGTGGATTCCGGCGCCCAGTACCTGGATGGCACCACCGACGTCACGCGCACGGTGGCCATCGGCGAGCCGTCGGCGGAGATGTGCGAGCGTTTCACCCTGGTGCTGAAGGGCCACCTGGCGCTGGCCCGGGTGCGCTTCCCGGCGGGGACCACCGGCTCGGCCCTCGATGCGCTGGCCCGCGTGGCGCTCTGGGCCCACGGCCTCGACTATGACCACGGCACCGGCCATGGCGTCGGCTCCTACCTGGGCGTCCACGAAGGGCCGCACCGGATCGCCAAGCTGCCGAATATGGTGGCGCTGCGGCCGGGGATGATCGTTTCCAATGAGCCCGGCTATTATAAGGAAGGCGGCTACGGCATCCGCATCGAGACTCTGCAGTTCGTCACCGAAGCCGCGACGATTCCCGGCGGCGAGCGGCCGATGCTGGGGTTCGAGACCCTGACGTTGGCGCCCGTCGACCGACGTCTGGTGGCCAGGGCGCTGATGACCTCCGAGGAGATCGCACAGCTCGACGCCTACCATGCCCGGGTGCTTTCGGTGATCGGACCGCAGGTCCCCGGCGACGTCCGCGCCTGGATGGAGACGGCGTGCGCGCCCCTATGACCGCGCCTCCAGGAGCCTCCTAGAAATCGGCGCAGCTGCGGCGCCCTGACGCAGGTCAAACATAGGCCAGTTCAACCCGGTCGCAGTCTCAAGCGGACGGCCTGCGGGCGGGTTGAAGAAGCGCGCCGACAAGAATCTGCGGAACCAGTGGGGAACTTGGCCGTTGGTCAATCGAGACCGCCGATCCGGCCTATCGTTCGGCCAATTCTACTTTGTTACATATCGTTTAGTTTCGAGTGTATTCAAGTAAAGCGGTACGCGTCCACAGTTTTCGGTTATCGCCGTAACACGCGAATCCTGGAGCAGGGTGACCCTGCTCCGGCTACCGCCGTTCGCCATCTTCTCAGGCGAAGGGTGCGATTTCATACCAGTGTTTGAGGCGGCGGCCCCAAGACCCATGCGGTTATGTGGCCATTATGCGACATATTGGCTTCAGGATCGCGAACGACTTCGTAATCAGCGTTGACCCTCCACTACAGTCGAAGCTAACTCCGGCGTAACCGGGGCTGTTTTTGGCCCAGGCTTGGCAATTGTTGGGGAGCGGACCCGCCGCATAGGCCGACCGCTGGAGGATGTAGACCTTGAAAATCCAAAACACCCGGGAGCGCCTGCTGGCCTCCTCGATGATCTGCGGCGCAGCCTTCCTCGGCCTGTCCGCGACCCAGGCGGCGGCCGCCGCCGCGGCGGCTGACGCGGCGACCGGCGAGGTCTCCGAAATCGTGGTCACCGGCACCCGGATCCCGTCGCCGAACCTGACCTCGATCGCCCCGGTCACCACTGTCGGCAACGCCGACATCAAGGCCGAGGGCGTCACCCGCATCGAAGACATCACCAACTCCCTGCCGCAGGTGTTCGCCGGCCAGGGGTCGATGATCTCCAACGGCTCCACCGGCACCGCCACGGTGAACCTGCGCGGCCTCGGCTCCTCGCGCACCCTGGTGCTGATCGATAACCGCCGCCTGATGCCCGGCGACCCGTCGGTCCCGGCCGCGGACCTCAACTTCATCCCCGCGGCCCTCGTCGAGCGCGTCGACGTGCTGACCGGCGGCGCCTCGGCCACCTACGGCGCCGACGCCGTGGCCGGCGTGGTCAACTTCATCATGCTGAAGAACTTCGAGGGCGTGCGCATCGACGCCCAGTACTCGGGCTACCAGCACTCCAACCACGAGGGTGCGATCCAGAACGTCCTGCGCACCGCCGCGGCGGGGGCCTCCGACCCGAGCCAGTTCGCCTTCCCCACCGGCAGTTCGTGGGACGGCGAAGGCTCCGAAGTCAGCATGGTGCTGGGCGCCAACGCTCCCGACGGCAAGGGCAACATCACCGCCTACGCCACCTACCGCCAGAACAACCCCGTGCTGGAAGGCCAGCGGGACTTCAGTTCCTGCACGCTCAACTCCGGCACGCCGGACTTCTCCGAATTCGGCTGCGGCGGCTCCGGCACGGCCTTCCCGGCCCGCGTCGGCACCCAGATCGTCGATCCGACCACGTTCAACACCTTCCGCAACCGCACCGGTGCGGACGTCTTCAACTTCGGTCCGGCCAACTTCTTCGTGCGGCCTGACGAACGCTACGCGCTGGGCGCCTTCGCCCACTACGAGATCGCGCCCTGGGCCACGGCCTACATGGACACCATGTTCATGGACGACCGCTCCACCGCCCAGATCGCGGCGGGCGGCATCTTCGCCGGCACCTTCTCCATCAACTGCGCCAACCCGCTGCTCAGCGACCAGGAAAAGGGGCGGATCAACGCGACGGCGGCCACCGGCGGCGGCACCTGCCTGGCCAACCCGGCCGGCACCTTCACCGGCACGGTGGCTCGCCGCCTGCAGCCCGGCGAGGCCGGCGGCCGTCAGACCGACCTGCGTCACACCGACTACCGCATCGTGGTCGGCCTGCGCGGCGACCTGGGCAAGAACTGGAACTACGACGGCTACCTGCAGTATGGCTCGGTGCAGTTCTCCCAGGAGCAGACCGGTAACTTCAACACCGCCCGGATCGTCCAGGCCCTGAACGTGGTCGCCGGCCCCAACGGCCCCGTCTGCGCGGCCGGCGCCGACCCGGGCTGCGTGCCGCTGAACATCTTCACCGCGCGGGCGATCTCGCCGGCGGCCCTGAAGTTCCTCGACGCCACCAGCTTCGCCAGCGGCAACACCAACGAGCGGGTCGCCAGCATCGCCATCACCGGCAAGCTCGGCGACTACGGCGTCAAGAGCCCCTGGGCGTCGGAAGGCGTCGGCGTCGCGTTCGGCGCGGAATATCGCCGCGAACACCTCGACTCGATCGCCGACTTCCTGTCGACCAATGGCCTGGTCAACGGCAACGGCGGCGCCAGCCCACCGGTGAACGGCGGCTTCGACGTCTACGAACTGTTCGGCGAAGCCCGCGTGCCGCTGGTCAGCGACATGCCGTTCGCCAAGAACCTCTCGCTTGAACTGGGCTACCGTTTCTCGAACTACAACTCGATCGGCAACACCAACACCTACAAGGTGGCCGGCGACTGGGAAGTGATCGACGGGCTGCGCTTCCGGGCCGGCTACAACCGCGCGGTCCGGGCGCCGAACGTCATCGAGCTGTTCTCGCCGCAGAACGTGGTGCTCGACGGTACGACGGATCCCTGCGCCGGACTGGCGCCGTCCAACCCGCTGGTCCAGACCTGCGCGACCGTCTTCCACCTGTCCACAACCCAGGTGCTGGCCATCGAGAAGAACCCGGCCAACCAGTACAACGGTCAGACGGGCGGCAACCCGAACCTGAAGCCGGAGATCAGCGACACCTATACCGCCGGCGTCGTCTGGTCGCCGAGCTTCGTCCCGGGGCTGAATTTCTCGGTCGACTACTTCAACATCAAGGTCGACCAGTTCATCTCGGGCATCGGGGCCAACCTGATCCTCAACCAGTGCGTGACCACGGCGAACCCGTTCTTCTGCAACCTCGTCCACCGCTCGCCGGGCTCGAACTCGCTGTTCCTCGATCCGACCGGCTTCGTGCAGGACACCACGCTGAACACCGGCTCGCTGAAGACCACCGGCGTCGACATCAACGCCACCTACCGCACCGACCTCTCCAACTGGGGCCTGGGCGACAACGGCGGCCTGTCGTTCTCCTTCGTCGGCACCTGGCTCAACGAGCTGGACACCCAGCCCCTGCCGGGCGGCCCGACCTTCGACTGCAAGGGCCTCTACGGCACCGTCTGCGGCACGCCCAATCCGGAATGGCGCCACAAGTTCCGGGTCACCTGGAACACGCCCTACTCCTACGGCGACTGGTTCAAGAGCCTGAGCTTCTCGGCCCAGTGGCGCTACTACGGCAAGGTCACTCTGGACGCGTTCGAGAACGACCCGCAGCTGAACAACCCGGGCATCCAGTACGAGAGCGACCGGACGTTCAGCGCCCGCAACTACCTCGACCTGACGGCCAACTTCACGGTCCACAACAACCTGAACTTCCGGGTGGGCGTGAACAACGTGTTCGACAAGGATCCGCCGATCGTCGGCGCCTCCAACTGCCCGGCGGGCGCTTGCAACGGCGGCACCTTCCCGCAGGTCTACGACGCGCTGGGCCGCTATGTGTTCGTGGGTCTGAGCGCCGACTTCTAAGGCGCGCAACAAGTCCTAAGACCAGGGCGGCGGAGCAATCCGCCGCCCTTTTCTTTTGCGCTGTTCCCTCGCCGCGGCCTTATCGCGGGGCGCCACATCGGTTAATCAGGCGCTCGTGCGGATTTGAGGACCCAGGCTTTTGACCAGTTGGAAGGTCGGGCAGATCAACGTGAAGCTGGGGTCGCTGACCCCAGCCGCTCCGGCGCCGCCGCCGCAGCCTGACAAGGCCGCCTTCGCGGAGATTCGCGCCGCCATTGAGGCGCGCGACTTCGAGCGCGCCGGCGAGCTCGCCGACCACGCCCTGGCTTCGGGACTGGAGCATCCCGTGGTGCTCAACCTGGCCGCCCTCAAGCGAGAGCAGGAGGAGCGCTTCGACGAGGCGGTGGCGCTCCTGGAACGGGCCATCGCGCTGGCCCCCGACGACGTCGCGGCCCGCAACGCGCTTGGCCTCTGCCTCAGCCGTCTGGAACGCTATGCCGAAGCCCTGGCCCAGTTCGACCGCGTGGTCGCCACAGCCCCGACCTTCGCCGGCGCCCACAGCGCCCGGGGCGCCGTCCTGGAGGCGCTGGGCCGGCTGACCGAGGCCGACGCCGCCTACCGCCGCGCCGTCGCGCTGCAGCCGGAGAACCTCGGCGCGCTGTCCGGCCTGGCCAATCTGATGAGCCGCCGCGGCGCCCATGCAGAGGCCCGCGAGCTCGCGCTGCGCGTGTTGGCTGCACAGCCGGGCTTTCCCGACGCCGTCAGCGTGGTGGCCGCCGCCGAGCTCGCCGAGGGTCATGCGCCCGCGGCCCAGGACCGTCTGGAGGCGATGATCGCCGACCCCAGGCTGACACCGCAGCAACTGGCCTACGCCCAGGGCCTGCTGGGAGACGTGCTCGACGCCCAGGACCGCGTGCCGGAGGCCTTCACGGCCTACACCGCCTGCAACATGGGCCTTTGGCGCGCCTATGCGAAAGCCTTCGGCGGAAAACCAAGCGCGTTGGACTTCGCCCACGGCATGATCGAACGCCTGGACGAGATCGCCCCCGACGCCTGGCGCGCAACGGGCGCGCCCCTGCCCGACGGCGTCACCGGCCATGTCTTCCTGCTGGGCTTCTGGCGCTCGGGCACGACGCTCTTGGAACAGGTTCTGGCGAGCCATCCGCAGGTCGAGGCGCTCGAGGAGCGCGAGACCCTGTCGGAAGCCCTGCGCGCCTTCTTGACCGCACCCGAGGACCTGCATCGCCTGGCGGATGCTCCCGAGCCCGAGCTCAGCCGCCTGCGGGCGGCCTACTGGGCGCGGGTGCGCGACGAGGGCGCCCAGCCGGACGGCAAGGTGTTCGTCGACAAGAACCCGCTCAACACCTTCAAGCTGCCGCTCATCGCCAAGCTGTTCCCCGACGCGAAAATCCTCTTCGCCCGGCGCGATCCGCGCGACGTGGTGCTGAGCTGCTATCGGCGCCGCTTCGCCATGAGCGGCTCGGCCTATCAGCTTCTCACCCTGCCTGGCGCCGCCGGCTACTACGACGCGGCCATGCAGATCGCCGCGCGGCTGGAGCCGGCGGTGAGCGCCCAGACCACCATCGTGCGCCACGAAGCCCTGATCGCCGACTTCGACGGGGTGGTGGGCGAGGTCTGCGAGGCGCTTGGACTGCCCTGGACGGAGGCCATGCGCGCGTTTTCCGAACGCACCCGGGATCGCGGCATCGCCACCCCCTCCGGCGCCCAGCTGGCCGGCGGCCTCAGCGCCGAAGGGGTCGGCCAGTGGCGGCGCTATCGGCAGCAGATGGCGCCGGCCCTGCCGAAGCTGCGGCCCTGGGTGGAGCGCTTCGGCTACGACGCCCAATGAGCCCGGCCGTCGAGGCCGAACCCGCCGACGCCGCGGGCTGGGGTGCCCTGGGCGACCGGCTGCGGCTGGAGGGTGACGCGCGCGGCGCCGACCGCGCCTATGCTCGCCAGATCCGCGCCACGCTGGCCGACCCGGAGCTGATCGCCGCCGCCGACGCGCTTTGCGACGAGCAGGCCGTCGCCGCCCACCGGCTCTTGAGCGGGATCCTCGCCCGGCGGCCGAACGATCCGGACGCCCTGCGCCTGTTCGGCGAACTGGCGGCGCGGAGCGGACGCCACTACGACGCCGAGATGCTGCTGGCCCGCAGTCTGTCGCAGGCCCCGCGGGCCGCCGGCGCGCGCTGCGCCTACGCCATCGCGCTGCACCAGCAGGGCAAGACCCTGGAGACGCTGGCGCAAACCGAGATCCTGCTGGCCGAGGATCCGCAACATGCGGTCGCGCGCCAGCTGCGGGCCGCGGCCCTCATGCGGATCGGCGACTATGAGGAGGCCGCTGACGGGTATCGCGCGGTCCTACAGGCGCGACCGGAACTGGCGCTGACGTGGATGGCCTATGGCCACGCCCTCAAGACCTTGGGCCGGCAGACCGAGGCGGTGGCGGCCTACCGCGAGAGTGCCCGGCTGCGCCCAGGCCTGGGCGAGGCCTGGTGGAGCCTGGCGAACCTCAAGACCGTGGCCCTTGGGGACGCCGACATCGCCGCCATGGAAGCCGAGCTCGCCCGCGCGGAGACGCAGGACGAAGACCGCTTCCACCTCCTGTTCGCGCTCGGCAAGGCCTATGAGGACACCGGCGCCTATGCCCAGGCCTTCGACCGCTACGTCCGCGGCAACGCCCTGCGGCGCAAGGACCTGGACTACGATCCCGATGAGACCAGCGGCCAGGTCGCGCGCTGCAAGGGCCTGCTGAGCGCGAGCTTCTTCGCCGGCCTGGCGGGCCGCGGCTCACAGCGCGCGGATCCGATCTTCGTCGTCGGCCTGCCTCGCTCCGGATCGACCCTGGTCGAACAGATCCTGGCGAGCCACAGCCAGGTGGAGGGCACCCAGGAGCTGGCGGACATCGGCGTCATCGCCGACCGCCTGGCCGGCCACCCCGTTCGGCCCTCGGAGGGCGTCTATCCCGAGGTCTTGGCGGCCTTGGCGCCGGCGGAGCTTGCGGCCCTGGGCGAGGAATACCTGGCCCGGGCGAAGGCCTACCGAAAGACCGGGGCGCCGCTGTTCGTCGACAAGATGCCCAACAACTTCGCCCACATCGGCCTGATCCAGCTGATTCTGCCACGGGCCAGGATCGTCGATGTGCGCCGTCATCCGGTCGCTTGCTGCTTCTCCGCCTTCAAGCAGCACTTCGCCATCGGCCAGGCCTTCACCTACAGCCTCCCAGACCTGGCGCGGTACTATCGCGACTACGTGGAGCTGATGGCGCATTTCGACGCCGCCCTGCCCGGCCGCGTCCATCGGGTGATCTATGAGGAACTGGTGGCCGATCCGGAGGCCGAGGTGCGCCGGCTCCTGACCTACTGCGGGCTGCCGTTCGAGGCGGGCTGCCTGCGATTCTACGAGAATCCGCGCGGTGTCAGGACCGCCAGTTCCGAACAGGTTCGCCGGCCGATCTTCACCGGCGCCACCGACCACTGGCGGCGATTCGAACCCTGGCTGGGGCCCCTGATCGATAGCCTCGGCGACGTGCTGGCGTCCTATCCCAAGCCGCCCCGGCGCTGACCGCAAAAAGGCGGAAATAATTCACCGCCGATACAAAACTTATATGGATTTTATGTCGTTCTCACCGTAACTTCGCCGCACCTCATAGGCAGCAGTGGCGTAATCATGGAAAAATCTCAGGATCGCAGCGACGGCATCGGCAGGGCGACGACGCACGGCCGCAGCTTCGCCAAGGACATCGCCGAACTCGCGCTCTTCCTCGAACTCACGGAGGCCTCGGGGCCGGCCGGCCACCTGGAGGCCGCCACCGCCGAAGTCGCCAGCGAGCGGCGCATTCCGGCGACCACCATCAAGCGCTGCGCCTCGGAAGCCCGCGCCCTCATGGAGTTCGCCCACGAGAGCGGGGCCCTTCGCAAGATCGCCGCGCGCGGCGACGGCTCCGATTGGAGCCTACGCGCCGACATCTCCGCCTGGCTCGACGAAACCAGTCTCACAAGCGTCCTGAAGCAGCGCGCGCTGCGTCTCAACCGCAGCCGTGGCGGGCGGCCGCCCAGCAAGACCCGCACCCTTCGCGCCGTGGAGGAACTGGTGGAATTCGCCCGCGCCGGCCGTCCCGGCGCCCAGGACGAACTCCGCTCGATCCGCGCCCTGGTGGCTGAAGCCTCCTAGATCGACGCCATCGGCGGGAACGCCGCCGACCACGCGTTCGTGATCTGGCGCGCCCGAAACTCCGGGCGTAAGGTTTTTCCATCAGGGCGGCGCGAGCCCCTGGTCCGGTCCGCGACCGTCCCAAAACCGCGCCATGGATGCGGTCTCCCGAAGGCCCGGCGTCCCTGGCGCCCGAGGTGATGGGAGATCGACCATGCCAATCCATCCAGCGGGGTCCGTGCGCGCCCTGGCGCTCGTGGGCCCCACCAGCGGTGGCAAGACCACCCTCATGGAGGCCCTGTTGCAGGTCACCGGCGCCGTCGACCGACGCGTGGGCGGCGAGAAGGTGGGTGACTCCAGTCCCGAGGCCCGCGCCCGCGGCCACACCGTCGAGTTGAACCTCGCCAGCTTCGAGTTCATGGGCGACCGCTATTCGGTGGTCGATTGCCCGGGCTCGCTGGAATTCTGCGCCGATGTCGACCCCGCCCTGCCGGCTGTCGACCTGGCGGTGGTGGTGACCGAGCCCGATCCCGCCAAGGCGGCGCTGCTGCAGCCGACGCTGCGCGAGCTGGAACGCCTGGGCATTCCGCATGCGCTGTTCGTCAACAAGATGGACCAGGCCCGGGGCTCGCTTCCCGAGTTGCTGGCCGCGCTCGCCCCGGTGAGCACAGCGCCTCTGGTCGCCCGCCAGATCCCCACCTGGGAAGGCGAAAAGGTCTCCGGCTTCATCGACCTAGCCCTCGAGCGGGCCTTCATCTACCGGCCGAACGAGGCTTCGACCCAGGCCGAAATCCCCGGCGACCTGCGCGACGCCGAGGCGGACGCGCGCTTCCATATGCTGGAGCAGATCGCCGACTTCGACGACGACCTCCTGGAACAGCTCCTGTCCGACGTGACCCCCAGCCGCGACGCGGTCTTCGGCGACCTCGTGCGCGAGATGAACGAGGGGCTGATCGTGCCGGTGTTCTTCGGCTCGGCGCAGAACGGCTTCGGCGTGCGCCGGCTCCTGAAGGCGCTCCGCCACGAGACCCCGCCCGCCGACCGGGCGGCCCAGCGCCTGGGCGTCGAGGCGGGCGCCTATGTGCTGAAGGCGGCCTACGCCGGCCAGTCGGGCAAGCTCGCCTACGCCCGGGTGTTCGGCAAGCCGCTGCCCGACGGCGCCGACTTCGTGCTGCCGGACGGCGAACGCTGCCGGGCCGGCGGTCTCTTCGCCGTGCAGGGCGCCGCGATCCGCAAGATCGCCTCGGCTCCGGTGGGCGAGATCTGCGCCATCGGCAAGGTGGAGGCGGCCCAGGCCGGACAGATCCTCTCCACCACCGGACGGCCGCAGACCGTCACCGCCTCGGCCCATGCGCGCCGTCCGCTGTTCGCCGTGGCCTTGTCGGCGCGCAACCACAAGGATGACGTCAGGCTCTCCGGCGCCCTTGGCAAGCTGATCGAGGAGGATCCGGGCCTTGCGCTGACGCACGATCCCGAAGCCCGCCAGATGATCCTGGCCGGCCAGGGCGAGGGCCATGTGCGCCTGGCCCTGGAGCGCCTGAAGCGCCGGTTCGGCGTGGAGATCGACACCGAACAGCCGAAGACGCCCTACCGCGAGACCATCCAGCGCGGCACGACCCAGCGCTCGCGCCACAAGAAACAATCGGGCGGGCATGGCCAGTTCGCCGACGTGACGGTGGAGATCAAGCCCCTGCCCCGCGGCTCCGGCCTGGTGTTCAGCCAGCGGGTGGTCGGCGGGTCGGTGCCCAAGCAGTGGATTCCGGCGGTCGAGCAGGGCGTGCGCGACGGGCTGGAAAAGGGCCATCTCGGCTTCCCGGTCACCGACCTGGAGGTCACCCTGGTGGACGGCCAGACCCACAGCGTCGACTCGTCCGAAATGGCCTTCCGCATGGCGGGCCGCCTGGCCATGGAGGAGGGCCTGCCCAAGTGCGGCTCCATCCTGCTGGAGCCCATCGAGAAGCTGACGGTCTATTCGCCCTCGCCCAGCGCCTCGAACGTCACCTCCGCGCTCACCGCCCGCCGCGGGCAGATCCTTGGCCTCGCGCCTCGGGAAGACTGGCGGGGCTGGGAGCGGATCGAGGCCTACCTGCCGCAGTCCGAGCGCCAGGGCCTGATCGCCGAGCTGCGCGGCCTGACCCAGGGCCTGGGCGCCTTCGAGGCCGATTTCGACCACATGGCCGAACTGACCGGCCGCCTGGCCAGCGAGGCCAGCGAGGCGCACCGGCCGAGCGCCTGATCGACAAAGGTTCCTCCCCGGCGGTGGCCGGGGAGGCTTACCCAAATCGCCCGGCTGCGCTACCCATTCGGGCAAGCGCGGGACACGCTGCGCAGTTGGGAGAGTAACCATGACCGCAGCCGCCGGCGCGCCTGCCGCCAAGATCAACATCGGCAAGCTGGCGATGACCTCGCTCGCCGCCTCCAGCATCGAGTGGTACGACTTCTTTATCTACGGGACGGCCGCGGCGCTGGTGTTCCCCAAGCTGTTCTTCGCCGCCAGCCTGCCGCCGGCGGTGGCGCAACTGGCGGCCTTCTCGACCTTCGCCGTGGGCTTCATCGCCCGCCCGGTGGGCGGCGTGGTCTTCGGCCATTTCGGCGACCGCGTGGGACGCAAGAAGGCGCTGGTGACGGCCCTGCTGATGATGGGCCTGGCGACGACCGGCGTCGGCCTGCTGCCCGGCTACGCGACCCTGGGCGTGGCCTCGCCCGTCATCCTTATCCTGCTGCGCTTCGTCCAGGGCCTCGCCGTCGGCGGCCAGTGGGGCGGAGCGGTGCTGATCGCCATCGAGAACGCGCCGCCGAACCGCCGCGGCTTCTACGGCAGTTTCGCCCAGATGGGCGTGCCGGCCGGCGTCGTTCTGGGCAACGCGATCTTCCTGATCATGGGCGCCAGCGTGCCGCCGGACAGCTTCCTGGCCTGGGCCTGGCGTGTCCCCTTCCTGCTGTCGATCCTCCTGGTGATCCTGGCGCTCTACATCCAGCTCAAGCTGGAGGACACTGCCGACTTCCAGGCCGCCCAGGCGCTGGCCGCCAGGAAGCATGAAGACGAGGCCGCGGCCCTGGCGGCGGAGACCGGCGTCAGCATCGCCCAGGCCAAGGCCAAGATCCGTTCGGCCCAGGGGTCGCCGATCCTGAAAGTCCTGGCCAAGAATCCGAAGGAGATCCTGCTCGCCGCCGGCGCCTTCGTGGCCGCGAACGGCACCTTCTACCTGATGATCACCTATGCCGTGGCCTACGCCACCGGCACCCTGCACGTGGCCAAGACCTCCATCCTGTGGGTGGTGGTGATCGCCAGCTGCCTGTCGGCGCCGGTGTTGCCGGCCACCGCCTGGCTGTCCGACCGTGTCGGACGCCGGGGCGTGTTCATGGCCGGCGCAGCGCTGGCCGCCGTCTGGTGCGCCTGGCCGTTCTTCCATCTGCTCGACACGGCCGCCTTCCCCCTGATGCTCACGGCGATCGCCGGCGGCCTGATCTTCAACTCGACCATGTACGGCTGCCAGGCGGCCCTGATGACCGAGCTGTTCTCGACGGAGTTCCGCTATTCCGGCGCGTCGCTGGGCTATCAGATCGGGGCCATCCTGGGCGGCGGCTTCGCGCCGCTGATCGCCACCGCCCTCTTCGACAGGTACCACACCTCAAACGCCATCGCGGTCTACATGACCGGGCTCTGCCTGGTGTCGCTGGTGTCGGTGTTCCTGCTGGCGGAAACTCACGGCAAGGCGCACCGCGACGCCATCCGGGCGTCCGCCTAGGTCGACGTGCGCCAGTCGGCCGCGGTGGCGGCGTAGAGCGCCACCAGGTCGCTCAGCCGGCGGCCTTGCGCTTCCACCAGCGCACGGCGCGCCCGGCTGAGTGTCCGCTGCGCCTGCACGACGTCGAGCAGCGGCCCGCCGCCCAGGCGCAGGGCGTTCTGCGCGTCCCGCGCGCTGGCCTCGGCGGCGCGGTTGGCGACCTGCAGCGAGGCGATGGCCTGCTGGTCGGCCCCCAGGTCCGACAGCACGTCCGACACCTGGACGAAGGCGCGCAGCACCGTCTGCTCGTAGCGCGCGAGCGAGATGCGCGCGTCGGCCTCCGCGGCCTTGCGGTTCGCCTTCAGGGTTCCGCCGTGGAAGATCGGCGCGGTGAGGCCCCCCAGGATGTTCCAGGCCGCCGCGTCGGCGCTGAACAGGTCTCCGGGCTTGACCGCCTCCTGGGTCAGGGACGCCGAGAGCTTGATGTCCGGATACTGGTTGGCGACCGCCACGCCCACCGCGGCCGTCGCCGCGTGCAGGTCAGCTTCCGCGGCCAGGATGTCCGGCCGGTTGCGCACCAGCTGCGAGGGCAGGCTGATCGGGACCTCGGCGGGCGCGGTGATCCGCGCGAGGTCGAAATCCGGCGCCTTCCATTCCGCCGGCGACTTGCCGGCCAGCAGCGCCATCTGGTGGCGCGCCGCGTCCAGGTCGCGCTGCAGCGGCGGGATCAGCGCCTCGTCCTCGGCAAGCTGGGCGACCCCGATCGAAAGCGCCGAATGGGCCTGGCCGCCGGCGGCCTCGGCCTTCTGCACCATGTCGATGATCCGCCGGTCGTCGGCGACGATGGCCTGGGCTGCGGCCATCTGACCACGCAGGCTGGCGATCCGCATCGCCTGCATGGCGACGCTGCCCGAGAGCGACAGGTAGGCGGCGTCGGCCTGGCGCGCGGCCGCCGCGGCCCGCGCGTTCGCGGCCTCGGTGGCCCGCTTGCGACCGCCGAACAGGTCGAGGTCGTAACTCACCGTCCCGCCCACCTGGTAGAGGTTGATGGTCGGGCTCTTGATGGCCGGCTGTCCCGGGAAGCCCTTGAAGCCGAAGGCCGCCAGGTTGATCCGCTCGCGCTGGGCCGAAGCATTGGCGTCGACCTGCGCGAACTGGGCGCCGCGGGTGGCGCGCGCCTGGTCCTGCGCCTTTTCCAGCGTGGCGCGCGCCTCGGCCACCGACGGACTGTCGGCCAGCGCCTGGCGGATCGCGCCGTCGAGCTCGGGCGAACCGAAGGCCTGCCACCAGGGTCCCGCGGCCCGGGTGTCGGGACTGAGCCGCACCCCGGGCGCGGCGATGTCGCCGGCCATCGCGTAGCCCTGCGCGGCGGCGCCCTTGGGGCCCTCCGGCGTCTTGAAATTCGGGCCCACGGTGGCGCAGGCGGCCAACGTCAGGGCGGAGGCTGAAACCGCCAGCAGGCGGAAGGGTCTAGTCGATAGCGGCATGAAGGGGCTCCCCGCCGAACCGCCTCGGTCTGCGCATGAGCAGCAGCATCGGCATGCAGGCGATGGTGATGATGAGCATCAGTCGAAAGTCGTCGACATAGGCGACCATGGACGCCTGCCGGGTGATCTCGCTGTTGAGGGCCGTGACGCCGGCGGCCGTGGACGGGTTGAACATCGGCGGCAAGGTCGCGCGCACCACCGCGTCGCTGGGCACGACCTTCGCCGCCAGCGCGGCGTGCATGGTCTGGGTGTTGGCCACCACCAGCGCGTTCATGATCGAGATGCCGACGCTGGAGCCAAGGTTCCGGACCAGGGTGTAGACCGACGAGCCCTCCGGCCGCAGGTGCGGCGGGATGGTGGCGAAGGCCAGCGTCGAGAGCGGCACGAACAGGAGGCCGACGCCGAGCCCCTGGACGACGCCCGAGGTGATGAACGGCCAGACCGTCATCGACAGGTCGAAGTGGGTCATCTGCACCAGGGCCGCGGTGGAGATCAGGAGGCCGGTCAACAGGATGAGGCGGGTGTCCACCTTGCCGATCAGCCGGCCCACGAAGAACATCGCCGCGAACGAGCCCACGCCACGCGGCATGCTGACCAGGCCGGAGGTCAGCACCGGATAGCCCATCAGCGTCTGCATCATCGGCGGCAAGAGCGCCATGGTGGAGAAGAGGAGGATGCCGACGAAGAAGCCGAAGACGCTGGCGGTGACGAAGTTGCGGTCGCGGATGAGCGCCTTGTCGAAGAAGGGATGGTCGGTGGTGAAAGTGTGCGCCACGAAGACCCACAGGCCGATCGCCGCCAGGATGGCCTCGGTCCAGATCTCCTTCGACTGGAACCAGTCCTGGCTGGGCCCTCGGTCGAGCATCATCTGGATGGCGGCGATGAACAGGGTCAGCATCCCGAAGCCCAGGAAGTCGAACCGCTTCGCCCTCACCGACCGGTCGCCGGAGATGAAGAACAGCACGCCTAAGAAGGCCAGGATGCCGATCGGCAGGTTGATGTAGAAACACCACCGCCAGGAGAAGTTCTCGGTGAAATAGCCGCCCAGCGCCGGGCCCAGAATCGGGCCCAGGATCGCGCCAGCGCCCCAGATGGCCATGGCCTGGCCGTGCTTCTCGGGCGGGTTGATGTCCAGCAGCACCGCCTGTGACAGCGGGATCAGGGCCGCGCCGAAGACGCCCTGCAGCACCCGGAACAGCACGATCTCCGGCAGGCTGGAGGCGATGCCGCAGAGCATGGACGCGGCCGTGAACCCGCCGATGGAGATCAGGAACATCCGCTTGCGGCCGATACGGTCGGCGAGCCAGCCGGAGAGTGGCGTCATGATCGCCGCGGAGACGATGTAGGACGTCAGCACCCAGGTGATCTGCTCCGGCGAGGCCGAGACGGAGCCCTGCATGTGCGGCAGGGCGACGTTGGCGATCGTCGTGTCCAGCGAGTTCATCACCGTGGCCAGCATGATCGAAATGGTGATCGGCCAGCGGTTCCTGTCGTCGTGTTCGGTGACCATGGCGGCGGCCTCTGCGGCCCTAGCGGGCCCGGCCCGGCGCGCGGACGTCGACGGTGACCTTGGCCGAGAGTCCGGCGCGGCCGGCCATGTCCGGGGGGGTCTTGTCGAAGTCGATGCGCACCGGCAGGCGCTGGACGACCTTCACCCAGTTGCCGGTGGCGTTCTGCGCCGGCAGGGCGGAGAAGGCCTGGCCGGTGCCCGGCGAGAAGCTCGCCACGTGGCCGCGCAGGTCGGCGTCCGGGTAGGCGTCGACCTTGATCTTCACCGGCTGGCCAACCTTCATGTGGGCGAGCTGGTCTTCCTTGAAATTCGCCTCGATCCACGGCCGGCCGGACAGCAGCCAGAAGCCGGTCTGCGAGGCGTTGAGGTAGGTGCCCACCGGCATCTGATCGACACGGGTGACGATGCCGTCGGCCGGCGCGACCACGGTGGCGTAGGAGATGTCCAGCTTGGCCCTGTTCAGCTGCGCCTGGGCCTGCATCACCGCCGGCGCCTGCTGGGCGGCGAGGTTGGGGTCGCCGCCGAGGTTGGCCAGCACCTGTTGGGCCTGCTGCTGGGCGGCGGCCAGTTGCTGCCGCGCCGCCTGCACGGCGTGGTTGGCCTGGTCGACCTGGGCCTGCGACGAGACCCCGACGTTGGCCAGGTTCTTCTGCCGGGTGGCCTCGGTCGAGGTATAGGCCAGCTGGTCCCTGGCCGCCTGCACCATGGCCTCCTGCTGCTGGTAGCTGGCGCGCAGCGCGCGCACCTGCAGCGCCGCGTTCGCCACGCTGGCCGCGGCGGCCTCGGCGTTGGCCTGCATGTCGCGCGCGTCGAGGCGGAACAGCACCTCCCCCCGGCGGACGAACTGGTTCTCGTGGACGTATATGTCGGTGACGCGGCCGGCGACCGAGGGCGCCACCGGCGCCTTGGCGATCTGGACGTAGGCGTTGTCGGTCGACTGGGTGCGTCCGCCGGTCAGGATGAAATAGGCGACCACAGCCAGGATCAGCAGCGGCCCCCCGACGATCATCGGCCAGCGCCAGCGGCGCATGAAGCTGGGCTTGGCCCGCGTGTCGACATCGGCGTTGCCGCGCAGCGGGATGACTTCAGGTTCGCTCACGCGAGCCCCTTTCCGTGCCTGGAATTCGCAAAAGGGACAGCGGACGCTGACCATCCCTGGCCGCGCCGGCGTTCCCGTCGAGACCTGAGATAGGACTGCCTTGCCGATGATCAAAATGATATGTTGTCACGCAACAAATGAACCTTGCTCATAACCTCGACCTCAACCTCCTCCGCGTCCTCGACGTGCTGCTGGAGGAGCGCAGCGTCACGCGCACGGGCGCGCGCCTGGGGTTGACCCAATCGGCGGTGAGCCATGCGCTGAACCGGCTGCGCTACATGCTGGGCGACGAACTCTTCGTGCGCGGCCCCGCCGGCATGCAGCCGACGCCCAGGGCCGTGGAGATGGGACCGCAGGTGCATGCGGCCCTCAACCAGTTGCAGGCCGCTCTGGCTCCCTCGGACTTCGACCCGGCCACCAGCGAGCGCCGCTTCGCGGTGGTCACCGGCGCCTACGCCAGCGCCATCCTGGCCCCGGCCGTGGCCCGCCGGCTGGCTGAGGCAGCGCCGCACGCCGAGCTGATGATCGCCGAGCTCGCCCTGGACGTCTTGGAGCGGATGGACGCCCGGCGGGCCGACTTCCTGGTGGGCAGCGTGCTGGCGGCGCCCGAGCGCTACGCGCGGGAAACCATCCTCACCGAGGAACTGGTCTGGGTGGTTCGCCGCGACCACCCCACCTTCCAGGCCGACGGCGTGGACCTGGCGACACTGGTCTCGGTCCCGCACGTCGTCATCGCCCGCAACCTGCCCGGCCTGATCGAGGAAGGCGGCGAACGCCGGCCGTTCGTCAGCCGCGCCAGCTGGGAAGACGCCGGCGCCTTCGAGGCGGCGCTGGCCGCCCATGGGCTCAGCCGCCGCGTGGGGGTCTCGGTCCCCGACACCTACACAGCGCTGGCCGTCGCCAGCCGAACCGACATGGCCACCCTGATCCCGCGCCGTCTGGCCCTGCTCTCGGCCCAGGGCGGCCGGGTCCAGCTGATCGATCCGCCCTACGAGAGCCCGACGGTGGACGTCAGCCTGCTCTACCTCAAGGAACGGCTGGCCGAGCCGGCCATCGCCTGGATGCACGACCTGATCCGAACCGTGGCCGCCAGCCTTTGAGGCGCCCTTCATGACCCAACGCCTGTCCCTCTCCGCCCTCCTCGTGCGCGACTACGACGAGGCGATCGCCTTCTTCGTCGGCAAGCTCGGCTTCGCGCTGGCCGACGACACCGACCAGGGCGGCGGCAAGCGCTGGGTGGTGGTCCGCCCCAAGGGTGGCGAGGCGGGCCTGCTCCTGGCCCGCCCAGTCTCGAAGGAGCAGGCCGCCCGGATTGGCGACCAGGGCGGCGGCCGGGTGATGCATTTCCTCGAGACCGACGACTTCGCCGGTGACCACGCGCGCATGCTGGCGGCGGGCGTGCGGTTCCTGGAGGCGCCCCGTCACGAGCCCTACGGCGTGGTGGCGGTGTTCGAAGACCTCTACGGGAACCGCTGGGACCTGATCGAACCCGCGACCTAGATCCTGTCCCGCTTGGTTTGAATCAAACCAAGCAGGATGAACAGGGTCGTCGGCCTATGTTGAGGGCCCTTCTCGTCCACTCACGATGATCCATCGTGAGGGAAGGGCTCTAGGTGTCGTTGCTACGAACGTTCTTCAGGGTGTTCACCGGTCCGTCTGAACGAAGCTGGGGTTGCGACACTCCACTTCCTCGGAAACCCCTCGGATGAACGTGCACAAGAATGCCCGCCTGACGCCTGCGGGTCGAGCGGTGATGATCTCTCGGATTGTAGATGA
>Ga0207695_10000396_pt1 | contig 98138 bp, 89 predicted proteins | sample KBSC54metaG_FD_184354 | JGI IMG/M metagenome (GOLD analysis project Ga0207695, IMG submission 184354) | Corn rhizosphere microbial communities from Kellogg Biological Station, Michigan, USA - KBS C5-4 metaG (SPAdes) (version 2) | ecosystem: Host-associated > Plants > Roots > Rhizosphere > Soil... | reverse complement strand
TTACTTGTCAATGTCTCTGAAGTGGAAGGAAAAAAGTATGACCTTTGGAGGAAAATATCACCACGTACTTTCTGGCTTCTATTTTTTATTGGTTTGATTTCAATTGGGATCGTTATTCTATTTCTAATTTTTGGCCAAACGCTACTTCCTCCATTAATCTTTTTTGCTGCAGTAATGAATATCTGGTTTAATTTGAATATGTGGTTGATGGATCGTGACAAAGATAAAAGTAAAATAAAAATATTATTGCGCATATTAATTATATTTGTTCCGATATTTTTGTTTGGATTTTTTTGGGTAGGATATAGTGGGTCGCTTAGTCAGCTTTTTCAAAAAAATTATGATTCCATTGTCTATACAAAAGATAATGTCCAAGGTTTTGAGGCCGTTTTTATTAGGTCTCTTGATGATGGTGTTTATGTTAAGAAAGTTAATGATAAAAACTTAACTTTCTTGCCGTGGTCAGAGGTGAAGCGATTGGATAGGCAATATAAAAAGCGAATATTTCATGGCGCCTTGTGTGCTTTTATGAGCAATACTACTTATTCAGTATTACATCATCTTTGTAGCCAAACTGTTTTGGATCAAGAGCTTGTCTCTGAGAGTCAAAAGAAAAGTAGTCAGTAATAATATACTCAGCTTGTAATACTTATACGATATGTCGAGATAAGCTATATTTCCGTTATATTAACCCAGATTTGCCATTCTTTGACTTTGCCACTTTCAAGTTTATACAAGTTCATAGAATCTAGCCTAATTTGTTTGCCGACAGGGGTGTGCTTAGTGAATAGGGCATTTTGTTCCACGCGAAAGGCTATACGATCTTCATTTGCGATAACATCCTTTATCTCACTTTTTAAACCCTTAAACATGTTTTGCAAATCAGGCAAGCGTGATTTCAAATCGTTCAAGCCAAGCTGTTTTGACATTGCATGATTAAACATGATCAGGTTTGAGGAAAAATATTTATCAAGCATCTGTTCGTTTCCAGGCGCAAATGCGGTTACATAGGAATCGAACGCGAATTGATGTGTAAAACCAATAAATAACTCTTCGTCACGCATGGCTATTATACCTCTCAGGTGTGCAATGGTTTGGTCAATGGTCTTAATCAGTTGTTTTGTTCGATCAAGGCTCTGGGCTAGGACTCGCTTGTGTGAAATCAAAGCATCGATTTTATTGAAGTCATCACTATTGATGATCCCTTGTATGTCATTGAGAGAAAAACCTAATTCACGATAAAATAAAATTTGCTGTAGCATCAAGACCTGTTCTTCTTCATAATAGCGATAATTGTTGTCGCCATAATAAGCAGGATTTAGTAATCCGATCTTGTCGTAAAAACGCAGTGTTCGGATACTGATTCCTGATAGCCTTGCTAATTTCTTTACTGTATAAGACATTTTAATTTTCTCATCACCGACATTTAGCATCATGCAGGGTGACGTAACGAGAGAGTCAATAGTATGATAAAAAAATTTATATTAAAGTATTTTGTTCATCACTTGGCAACCAAGTTTTATGATGATTTTGCGCAAAATAGATACAAGCTGGCAATTTCAGTTAATTCCTTCGTATTTTATGTTATTTTTAACTTGCGAGCTATTGCCTCAGCAAAATCATCAACATTAATGGGGCTAAATTGCTTTTTTTGCAATTAGATTTTGAATGATTTCACCCTGACGGTGCACCCCCACTGTGCCATAGCTGAGAAAAGTTGTTAATACTGCCTCATGGCCTAGATTTTGGCTCCATGCTTTAAAATCTTCTGGGGTATTGCAGAGAACCTCTCCAAGCCGGACAAGGGTATGTCGGAAACTGTGAGGGGTGAAATAGGGCAAGCCTGCTTTTTCGAAAGCATCACGGAAAATTTTACGTATTGGCGTCGCATTGCTCCAATGATTTTTATCTAAGCCGGTTACCTCAAATTGTTTTAAGTGGCTTAAAGTAACCTGTGTGGCTGGAAATAAAGGGTCATTATTGCTCCTTAGTTTTTTATCTCGTAAATAATGCACCCATTCATCAAATATTTTTCGTGCATCGCCCTCAATTGGGAAAAAATAAGTTGTAAAGGTCTTGCTGAATTTAGTTTTAACTTCACGTGCATCTTGCTGTATGCAGCCTTTTATGAGGTCGACATGTTTCAGCTTCATTGAGGCAATAGCGCCATCCCTTGCGCCGGTCAAAATGGTGAAAGCAACCAAGGCGCGATTTCTTAGCTCTATCTCAGTTTTGGTTGGCATGGTGGCAATAACATGTATGATCTGCTCTATAGTGGGGGTGTTTGGGGTTCTGCGAGCTGTTGCTATCCGAATGTCATTGTCAGAAAGGTTGAAATAATCTGCATCGGAGTATTACAATCGCGATCTATAAGAGGGTTGTCCGGCGAGCCATTGAAAGAACCGCTGTAATGCGGCCAAGGTGGAATATCGAGTTGCTTTGCTTAATGGTTGACCGGACTTTTGATTTTTCTGGTTGGCCAAGTGTGCCTTGAAGGCAATGGCCTGTTGATAATGGAATGCTCTAAAGTCTTTGAACTGGGTATAGCCTTCAAACCGTGCTAAGGCTTTAGCGACTGCATCTAAGGTTTGTTCACTAAGATGCTTTGCTTCTTTTAAGTAAACAAAATACCGGTGCTTGATACGCTCATTATTTGCATTATGTTTTAACATTTCTCTATACCTCCCCAAAGTAACTGTTTATGGTGGCTTGGTTGCTATCGTCTATTGGAGGTTTAGCTTTAGGGTTGCCAATTATCTGGTGAAGGCGAAGAAAGCCGGTCTCAGGGAACTGGTACATAGTCATCCATCCTTATTCGGGTTAGGTTGAATGTATCCTGCTCGGTTTAAACAAAAAGAGCACCGCAGTTGCGGCTCTAATCACCGCAATTGCGGTAGGAATCAATGAGACTTTAGACTTTGTTTTGCTGCAGAAAATTTTTCTTCAAGAGTACGTTCTGAAATGCCAGGTTTTTCCCCATGATATGCTAAGAGCGCAGAAATGATCTTTGCTTGATTAATAAAAGAAGAATCAGTGACCCCGGCTGGGGACTTTCCTAGCAGAAGCTCAAGTAATCCACCAATGATATTGAGATAGGTTGTTTCGGATCGGTTTCCAGGCGTCCCTTTTTTTCTAACATAGACTGTAGTGATTTATTTTCGCCTAATAAAGAATTTCGTTCTTTAGTGAGGTTGGAAATAATTAAATTCATTCTTTCAATTTCTGCTTGTGCTGCATCTCGATCAGCTTGTAATGCTCGGAAAGAATCAGCATTAATGGCAGGATGAGTATTACGTTCAACTCCATCAAATAAAAAAGCTGGTTTTTCAGAGGGAAACTCTTTTGATAGCCATTCTTTTAGGTGTTTTCGTGAAACATACCTGCGAGCAGGTTTTACATAATCAGTGGCGAGGAGACCATTTTCACGGCTCACGGGTAAAGCACCAGAGGCGATTGCATCATGAATGACCCTGCATCGCTGTTCAAGGCATTTGACATGCGGATGCCGCAATATTGCTGGAGTTACTTCGGTAGCTGATTCCAAATAATGATCTATTTCATTAACGGGAATGCCACACCATAATGCGGCTGCAACTGGAACTGAATAGGCTGAAGAATAGCTGTAAATATTCTCGCAGGTTTCATTTTCCCAAGGTTTTTTCATGGTTCTTCCTTTATCCAAATAGGGGTATAACTTTTGTAACCAATATTGAATCTAAATAATCCGCTCAGTGCTGCATCATCTTTTTTCTTTCGGATAAATATTCTGCACGATTGTAGGCGCCTCTTACTTCATTGCGCTCGCAGTGGGCAAGCTGCCTTTCAATCACGTCAGGTTTAAATCCTGTTTCATTGAGAATAGTGGAAGCTACCGCTCGAAACCCATGCCCAGTCATTTTTCCTTTATAGCCTAAACGATAGAGAGCAAACAGCATGGTATTGTTGCTGATTGGTTTACTCGGGTTGCGCCCTGGAAAAACAAATCGGCTATTACCAGATATTTCTTTAAGCTCTGTTAAAAGTTCAAGTGCTTGGTGCGACAATGGAACGATATGTTCAGTTCTCATTTTCATGCGCTCCGCAGGGATAACCCATAAAGCATTTTTTAGATCAAATTCACTCCACATTGCCCCTATCAATTCGTTAGTGCGCACGAAGGTGAGCGCTAAAAGCTGCAATGCAAGTCGTGTCTGCTTATCACCAACTGAGTCATAAGCAGCAATGGCTCGCATTAAATCAGGGAGTTCTTCTTGGCAAATAGCGGATTGATGCTTTTTGATATGAGGTGTCAATGCACCGCGCAAATCAGTGGAAAGGTTACAGGTGCAGCGACCAGTTGCAATTCCATAGCGGAATATTTGTCCGCATACTTGTAATACTCGGTGGGCAAGATCATGAGCGCCGCGAACCTCTATTCTTCGAATGGTATCCAGTAATTCAGGGGTATTTATTTGGTCAATTGGCCGTTTGCCAAGGTGGGGGAAGATATTGTTCTCAAGGCGGCGTTTTACGTCTTTGGCATGGCTAGGAACCCAGGCATGGCATTGTTTGTTGTACCATTCCAGGGCTACAGCCTCCAAGGAGTTCATATTGGCCATTTTTTACGAAGATTAATAGCCTTGCGTTCAGCAGAGGGATCAAGGTTGGTTTGGAGTTGTTGGCGAAACTCATCGCGCTTTTTTCGCGCATCACTTAATGAGGCTTTAGGGTAGACACCAGCAGAAAGAGATTTCTCTTTACCAGCTTGCCAGTATCTTAAACGCCAATACTTGCGGCCATCTAGGTAAACCCAGAGATACAGCCCATCACCATCATGCAGTTTACGTACAGCGGCACCATTGCTAGAGGCGTTTTTACAAGCGGCGGCTGTTAAGAGATTGATGGCCATCGTGGTAAAACCCAAGATAGTTGATTACTTACCATGAGAGTTACTACGGTTTTGGTTCGGATGCAATCGGATATTACCACACCAGCTTAGACCAACGATTCAGCGAAAATAGGCCTCTTTTACGGGGATTCTTACTTATCTTGGATTTCTCAGGATTCTGTTTTGGCGGAGAGGGCGGGATTCGAACCCGCGTGGGAGCATTAACTCCCCATCCGATTTCGAGTCGGCGCCGTTATGACCGCTTCGGTACCTCTCCAATGCTGATTAATACCACGAGAACCATCCACTACCCACGTCAGCTGCGTTAGGATTTAAAGTGGGCGGTGTGATATCGACCTGACTGACTTTAGCATAATTTCGTGGCGGAATGGGATACAAAGTGTCATAGGAAATGGATAAATTGGGTGGCACGCGGAGTGTAGCAATATTACGCTTGTCTCGTGAGGGTGTGGAAATTCGATTGCCGTCGGACAAATGTGAACAGCCGGCTAATAAAACCATCAAAAATGAAATTAACACAATTTTAATATTACGCATGTTACAAGGTTACTCCTGCTTGCTGCATAGCCTGATTGACTTCCTGATGATAACAGGAGCTCAGGGGGGTTAATGGTAAACGAATACCTTCTGGGATGAGGCCCATTTGATGCAAGGCCCATTTAGCCGGTATGGGGTTGGATTCAACAAATAATTTTTGATGCAAGCCCAATAATTCCTGGTTTAAGGCGTGGGCAACTGTTTTGTCACCGTTTAATGCCGCCTCACACATTTCAAACATTTTTAAAGGGGCCACATTGGCTGTTACTGAAATCACACCATGGGCGCCGTTTAATATCAGATCTAGGCCGGTTGCATCATCACCGCTATAAATTGCAAAATGTGGTCCGCAACGTTTGCTAATTTCCAATGCACGGTCCAGTTTGCCCGTTGCTTCCTTAATGCCAATAATCTTTGGAATTTCCGCTAGACGTTCCACCGTTTCAGGTAAGAGATCGCAACCAGTTCGGCCAGGGACGTTATATAAAATAATGGGAATGTCTGCGTATTCTGCCACGGTTTTGAAATGCTTATAGAGTCCATCCTGGGTGGGTTTATTGTAATAGGGAGTGACGAGTAAACAGGCATTAGCCCCAGCCTTTTTAGCATGCTGGGTTAATTTGATGGTGGTCAGTGTGGAATTGGTCCCGCTACCAGCGATGATTGGGAGGCGGCCAGCTGCCACTTTAACCCCATAGGCAATGAGGTCCTGGTGTTCATCCGGGGTCAGGGTAGCAGATTCGCCGGTGGAGCCCGATAAGATAATTGCCTGAGTTTTGCTGCGAATATGCCATTCGATCAACTCTTTTAAAGAATCCTTATCTATAGTGCCATCTGCATGCATTGGGGTGACCAAAGCTACCATGCTGCCTTGAAACATTGTCCGCTCCTGTCGGGAAATTTGTTTCTATAGTAGCACTCTACATTCCTGGGTCAATCTCCGTTATAATCTGCTTTTGCTTATTTTCTGCTATGAGATTTGTATGAAACCTGAACAGATTACAACCATTGTTACTAACCAGAGTAAAGTGCTTTGGGGGTTCTTGGCGCGCCCCATTTATCTATTTATTGCTGCGGCCCTATTATTATTTATGATGCTGGGTGGACGGGAATTATGGACCCAGGAGCATCGCTGGGCGGATATTGTTAGCGGGATGTTTTTTCGGCATGATTTTTTTCATCCCTATCTGGGTTCTAATGATTATTATGATAAACCCCTGCTTTCCTATTGGTTGATTGCTGCTGTTTCAGTAATCACTCGCCAATTGAATACCTGGGTTTTGCGACTGCCTTCAGCCTTAGCTGGATTATTAGCCATTTGGTCAATTTATAGACTGGGCTACCGTTTAAGAGATAAGCAATTTGGCCTGTTTTGTGGTTGGCTATTAACCACTACTTTTTATTTTATTTTCTGGGCACGAGTGAGCAGTGCCGATATGCTTAATATAGCAGGTTCCTTATTTGCGGTGGCTTGGTATTTTGAAAAACGTGAAGAAACTAATTGGCTTAGCTATAGTGTTTTCTTTTTGATTCTTGCTCTGACTTCGCTATGCAAGGGGCTAATTGGGGCGGTTGTCCCAGTGTTAGCTATTTTGCCCGACATGATTTATCAACACCGTTGGAAAAAGCATCTTAATTTTAGGATCTTGCTGGGCTTAATTCCGGCTCTTATTGTTTATATTCTGCCTTTTATTGTTTCTGCGAGCATTAACAATGATAGCTATGCTCAAAATGGGTTATATTTGGTTTATCGTGAAAATTTTCTCCGTTATTTTCAGCCCTTTGATCATAAGGATCCTATTTATACTTATTTTATCTATTTGCCAATTTACCTGCTGCCCTGGACAATATTCTTTATCCCTGCGCTCTGGAATTTAAAAGCCCGGTGGTTGCAGATGAACTGGAATAGCAAATGGATAGTCTGGTCATTATTCGTGCTTTTTATGTTTTTCACAGCTAGCGGCTCACGTCGCAGCTACTATGTATTGCCTATGGCCCCTTTTGCAATTTTATTAACGGCTGATTGGCTATATGCTTTGGCTCAAGAGAAAAATACGATCTTGCGTTATGTTAGACGCATGGTTTTTGTTTTCTTTTTTATCTTGTTCAGTTTTTTTGGCATTCTACAGCCTTTATTCTATGCCCAGGGCGGTCATCGTTATTTTGCTAAGCAACTCCATGAGGAACAAAGATCCTTGGCAGGGCAGCTTAAACCTGGAGAGTCTTGGCAATATGTTTTGCTAGATCCTGAAAGTAAGATTAGTTTTTATTTGCATTTAGCACCGGAAGTAAAATTTTTAGGCATGCCAGGTATTCGTGAGCAGCAAACTTTAAGTGGTATGGTGCAGGCCTGGCCTATAGTTACCGAAAAACCCAAGAATGTCATATTTGTGAGCCGAAAACTCTATAAGCCCATGTTGCAGCATTTGTTGCCCCATTATCGAATGGTTGAAGCGCAAAAAACCTTGGGAGCAAGATTATTTCATTTAGATGATACTGATGGGGCAATTGCTTTTATTCCGCCAGCGTGAAATGATTGACTCTTAGAATTCTAGAGTCAATATTTCTTTTTCAAGAAATATTGATTAAGATGAAATAAAATATAACCATTCAAAAAAGGAATATTTATGACGGAAACTTTACTGCAGAAATTAGAAGAAAAGACTATGAATCTTCTATCTGAGCTTGAAAAACTGCGCAATGAACTCAAGCAAGTCAAACACGAAAATTTTGCTCTCCGTTCTGAAAAGGACAATAATACGCGCAAGCTACAAGATTTAATGGCCTTGCTAGATGCTACTTCAGCGACGGAAAGTTTAGTCGCTGACCGTGTTTACCTTCAAGAAGAAGCAGTTAACGCGGCTTAAGGATAGACGTAGGATTAAGGCGTTTTGCGCCTTAATCCACTATATCGGTTAACATACAATAAAGGAGTGCTGATCATGACGACTACCCCTAACCCGCAAACCATCATTCGTCGTTTAAAGAAAGAAGTACATCTTTTGCATCGTAAAGAAAAAGAAGCAATCCATCAGCTCAAGAATGTTTTCTCTGAACTTAAGGATTTGAGTAAAGCGTATGAAAAGCAAGCTGTGGCTAAACTCAAAAAAGCAAAAACCAAATTGAGTACGGGTCAGGCTGGGCGTTTTATCAAGGCCATTGGGGAAGTGGAGAAGCGTTTGTTGAAAAAGATGGGCAGTAAGCATCAAACTTTATCGGGCATCGTGTCGAATGTGGAAAAGCATTTGGCGGGTAAATCCACTAAAGTTTCCTCATCTAACCGAAAGAAATAATTTAATAGTAGGGTGGATTAGGGCCTAACGGCCCTAATCCACCCTACTTAGAACAAACTTCTTCAACCCGGCAGGCCAAAGATCCTTTTTCTAGACGCACGTTGACTTTTTCTCCCGGTATCACGTTAATAGCTGAGCGCAGAATAAGTCCGTCTTTTTCCCGAGCAGTAATAGAATAGCCTCGTGCCAGCGTATTCAAGGGACTCAGGGCATTTAGCGTCGCGGCAGCATCGGTGAGTTGTAATTGGTGTTGATGAATCAGGCTCATGAGGTTGGTTTTAAGCTGTTCCTGCTGTAGTGTTAACTGCTGCCCTTGATGCTTGATTTGGTGGACAGGGGTTAAACCTAGAAAGCGCGCTGCCTGGGTTTTCAGGCTGCCTTGTCTGTCTTGTAGTAATTTCATCTGTAGGCGTACCAAATGGGCTTCGCAGGTATCTAGAAGTTGGGCTTTTTCAGCTAATTTTCGTTGCGGATGTTGTTGTTGCAAATGTTTAGAGATCCAGTCCAGTTGTTGCTGCAGAGGGCTTAATTTTGCTTGTATTTGCGTGATCAAATATCTTTTTTCTTGCTGAAGTCTTTGCTGCAATTCTTCACAATCCGGTGTGGCCAGTTCAGCTGCTCCTGATGGGGTGGGTGCTCGTTTATCAGCGACAAAATCCGCGATAGTAAAATCAATTTCGTGACCAATACCACTGATAATGGGTAATTCACTGTGATAGATAGCTAGGGCGACCATTTCTTCGTTAAAAGGCCACAAATCTTCGAGAGAACCACCGCCACGAGCTAGAATGAGTACCTCACAATCTTTGCGGCGGTTGGCGGTATGGATGGCTTTTACAATTTCCGGAGCGGCGGTTTCACCTTGAACGAGAGTTGGATAGATGATGACAGGTAAACAGGGAAAACGGCGCTTTAAGACACTCAGGATATCCCTGATAGCGGCACCCGTGGGCGAGGTGATGACTCCCAGGCATTGGGGCGTGGGTGGTAAGGGTTTTTTATGGGCAGGATCAAAAAGACCTGCTTCAGCCAGCCGTTTCTTTAAAGCTTCAAAAGCCTTTTGTAATTTACCTTGTCCCGCTTCTTCCATACTGTCGACAATCAGTTGAAAGGAGCCACGGCCTTCATAAAGGCTGACTTGCCCTCTAATCCGCACTTGCATGCCATCTTTGGGTTGAAAGTTAATTTTACGATTCTGTGCTCGAAAAAGTGCGCAGCTCACCTGGGCTTGGGCATCCTTAAGGGAAAAGTACCAATGCCCAGAAGTATGAGCTTTGAAATTGGACAATTCACCCTCCACCCACAGCAGAGGAAAATTACCTTCTAAAATTTGTCTGGCTTCGCGATTCAGTTGGCTAACAGTATAAATTTGATTGCCAACTTCAGTATCTGGAGACTCGACGTTAGAGTTTAGCATGTCATTTAACTCAAGTTTTTGACAATTATAACATTTTTTGAAATAATTATTGCATTAATCTTCAAGGCCTATATGCTACAAAAATAAAAATATCATCATCACCATATTAACTTCAAGGGAGAGGAAGACAAGTGGTTGATAATAGTCCTGCAAGTGATTCCAGCCAGCATGCCAATCCCCAACAGCATGGATCTGCTGCGTCTCAGGTCCAAGAAGTAAGGGCCAATGCGCAAGCTCAACCACGTCAAGAAGAAAAAGCAATTATTCCCAATGGATCTCCTGTTGCTTTGCCTTTAGGTGTCAATCTCATTCTTAGAAATCCTCTCATCAGTTCTCTCGCTAATCAGCTTAAAACTTGGGTGGGTGGTCGTCGGATCCGTAGGCAATCTTCAGCGCAAATAGTGCCGATGATGAATTCTCAGGCTCTGGCTTTATCAGGGCTTCACTTAGAAAAGAAATATGAAGAAGAAGTTAAGCAAGCGCTCCCAGCAATGAAAAATAAACATGAGGAGCAGAAAGTACTAGTGAAAAGAAGGGTTGTGATTGAAATCGAAAAGCCAACTGAAGAGGATAGCCCAGCTCCTGTGCCAGCAGAGGCTCTTTCTGAAGCGGAGAAGCCAAAAATAATAGCTCAGAAGTGGCTGAACCAGTTGGCAAGCTGGCTAGGTTTCAGCAGTGAGCAGTCTATAGCCTCTCCGACTGTTACGCCGATGGTTACCCCAAAAAAGAACGTTATTCTTAAAGCACCACAAAAGACATCTAAACGCGCTGCCGTTATTTTGAGGCTGGTCGAGGAAGCTGAAGACGAAAACCAAGAAGAAAAATCTGATAGTTCAGTATCGCGCCCCGAGATTGTTAGAGAGTTCGCGGATTCGATTGATTATGCTGAAACTTGGTTGCGTCAGCAAATGCAAAGTGTGTTGGATGAGCAGGTTTATAAGGAAGCTATCCTTAATGGGCCGAAGAATGAACAGGGCTACTATACTAATATCCCTGCTAATAATGAAGATCCCTTGTTTTATTATTTACATATGCTGAATTTATTAATTGCTGCACCACAGATCCTGCGACCTGCTGCTGATATTGTGGAGAGTTATCTGGATGCGGTGAAAGCCAATCCTTCCTTGCACGGCAAACTTTGGGTCTGGCTTAGTAAATATTTTTCTCAGGAAGGTGCCGAGCTCAATCAAAAATTTAACCAGGCGGATGAGGCTTTCACCTTTTTTGTGGATGCTTTTGCAGCCTTAGGATTACCTTCATTTCCCAGGCGCTTGTCGGAGCTCAATGAACTAGTAGAAATGGCGAAAGGAATGCCCTTTGTGCAGTCTGCACAAAAACAATTTGACCTCAATCCTTTGGTCACTTCTGTCCTGAATAATGCGGATCACTGGCGAGAGTTAGGGGGGTGGCCACGAGCATCGGAATTAAAGGTGACACTTGATAATCAGATTGGAAATGAAAAAAGTGTTTTATTAAAAAAGGCAGTAAGAGGAGCGGTAGAGGTCATCAATGAGGAAAATAACCATAGAGAAAAAACGAGGGAGACAATCAAGAAGTTCGCTGCTCAAGTTGATAGTTTAGTCTCGGCAGCCCTGGTGATCTTGAAAGATTTAAGCGGTAACGATGTGACGACAGAGATAAAAAAGGAATTTGAGAAAACAGCAGAAGCAATCAAGGAGGTACTTAAGAAGCTGGGAGGATTTGATAAGCCACTGTCTTGGGGTAATATTTTTAATTTGATTTATCGCTTGCTTCCTTTGCTTCAACAGTTAATTGCTTCTTTGCCACCGAGCTATATGGCCATTGATAGATTACTGCGAGAGCGAGTTATGGTCTGTGTACGACAATTAAATTTTATTCTCCGAGAATGCTTTTTAGATATTGATCGTATGGAGTCATATCCTTATTTTAAAGAGGGTTTGATTTTTTCTGTGGGGGAAGGCAGGCAAGGTTGTGGTCTCTTAGGAGTGAATTTTGATCCTATGAATCCGAGTATAGAGGATTTTGATCAATTACAGCAATGCTTGGGTAGCAATAAGGATGCCTATGTGGTCTTTGGACTCAATTTCTATTATCTCTGCAGAAGAGGTGAAGGTGCCTTACGAGTAGAACCTTTGGATATTCGGCCAGCCAATGTGGCTGTGCCTAACAAGCCCTTGGTCGATTTCTTAAAAGACCAACCATCAGCTGATGGGATGCCACCACAGCTGATGATGACACAGGCAGATGCTGAGTATTTAAAATGGAAATTGGGTATCAATGCAGAACTGGAAGTTGCGCAAAAAAATGACTGGTTATTTAAGAAATTGAAAGCTGGGCAATTCCGATATATAGAATCATTGACTGGCCATCATCGCGACAAGGATAGTTACGATGAGCTTAATGTTTCTCTTTCTAACATAGCCAAGGTATTTAACGATCTCGTTAAAGCAGCAGGCTATCAATTGCCGTCGAAAGAACACCCCCCTTATCACCGTGTGATTAAAGAACAAAGACAGAAGCTCTTGGCTGAACATTGTAAAAAAATGGGAGTGGCTAATCCGGAAGAAGTCAAAGAGAGTGATATGAGTGCTGATGCCATCAGGCTGCGTCAGTTAAAACGACGTGTGGATTTGAGTGAGCAACAAGATGCTAAGCAGAAAAAAGATAAAGTAGAATGTGCGAATAAGGAGTGGTTTCTTAAGGAAAGATCTCTGGATCTAGAAAAGAAAAAAATACTACAATGGCAGATTGAAGGTCGTATTGCACAATTACGAGCGGAGAAGACTTTCTTAGAGAACCATTGGAGTAAATCGATCACTCGGATTTTCTCTTTAACACATATTAAGCTGGAAAAGATTGACCTGTTGCATGAATTTAAGGAAAAAATGGATGATCAGATTAAACAAGGAAAGGAGCCTTGTATTGATAGTGTCTTAGAGATGATGCGCACAGCAGGTAAAAAAATTGAGCTTTTGCTTGAAGGTCGTACGGGTAAAACGGTGCGAACCCTGAAAGCACTAACGTTGACTCCAGAACGTCGTATTCAATTGATTACCGATGAAATTAAAAGCTTGAAGAAAAATCTTGTGCAAGATCAGAAATACTTTTTCTTTGCTGAATGGCGTAATAAGATCAGAAGAAAGCATTTGGATGAACGCATTAGGGCGTTGAAAAAATTCCGTAAATGGATAAAAAGATCAGGCTACCGTATTCAGGAGTGCTTAGATAACATCAAGGCTAAATCAGGCGCTGAATATAAGGTACTGATCAAGGAACGCAAGCTTATAGAGTATTTAAGGGAAAGCGATGCCCTAAGGCCTAATTCAGATATCGGCAAGATAAACTTGCGTTTCTTTCCCTTGCCTAAGCCACAACCCATTGAAAAATCGGAAGAAAAAAAACCTACTCTAGTCATTTCTCCGTTAAATCAGTAGGGTGGATTACGGGCCTGACGGCCCTAATCCACCCTACTGACCACTTAAGTAAGCGTCAATTTTGCATAATAATGGGTCAATTTTAATCTATACTATTTAATATTGCCTTAATGTTTTAGCTGGTATAATACCAAAAATTTAGCAAGTTAACTTTGATTACTCAGTAACCTCAACGAGGAGAAGTAAAGTGGCTAATGATTCTATTACAAATTCAAGATCTTGGAATTGGTCTGTCGGTGCTATTGTCAAGCGGCTTAACCAGGCAGGAGAATGGATGAGGAATGGAACGAGCCGTTTACAGGCTATTCACGATCAGTTAGCTGAAAAGCCGGAACAAGAAGAGCGAAATGAAGTAGTAAATGCAAATGGGCAGGCCGAGCCGAACGGAGAAATAAACCTTGCAATAAACGTTCAGCTAAACGGAGAAATTAATGTCCAGATCGATGGAGTGCAGAAGGTTGAGGAAGTAAAAATTAATGAACCTGTTCAACCTCAGGTAGAAAATTCCTCTATAGCTCCAGTCGCTCAATCCTCAAGTGCCAGTTCAACACCTTGGAAGTGGACAAGGGCTCCTCTCATGAATTGGGCTGTTAATCCTGTCGTTAGGCGGATTGATCAAGCGGAAAACTGGATAGGGAATCAATGGAACCGTTTAGAAAGGATTTTTGAGGATTGGATAGGAATAGAGAAGCAGCCTGAAGACCAGCAGGCAGCAGATATCAATGGACAGCCAAATGGCGTACAAAATATTGAAGAAGTAAAAGCTAATGAACCTGCTCAGCCTAGGGTAGAAAATTCTGCTGCTAATGTAGCTCCAATGGTTCAATCCTCAAGTGCCAGCTCAACATTGAGGGAGAAAGCTGTTAACGCTGTTAACGCTGCTTCCAAAGGGATGAAGTGGGCGGAAGAACGTGTGGTGGATGGACTGCTCTACCTCTTAGACGAAGGGCCGGAAGAAGTGGTAGAATCCCAACCAAAAAACTCAGAGACGCCTATCAGCTATGCCCAGGCGGCTGATGATCTTGAGCAATTTGCGAATTCAATTAACACTGCTAAGGATCGATTGCTTAAATTCATGCGAGACGCTCTTGATGAGCAGGTTTATGAAGTGATTGAGAAAAAGTGGCCTAAAGATCAATATGGTCGCTATATCCATATAACAACTGACCGAAATGACCCTCTATTTTATTATTTGCATGTGCTTAATCTATTAATTGCTTTACCGCAATCCCTGATTCCTATTGCCGAAATTGAGCGCACTTATGTGCATGCCATAGGGGAAAATTCTTCGGCAAGCGCAAAGATTTTTGCCTTGGGTGAACAATTCCTTGCCGATGAAGGGGGTTTTTTGGCGGCGGGTAAAAAATTATTATTTTCCAAGGAAGACACTCAATTCAATAAAAGACTTAACCGCTTCAGTATGGCTCTAAGATATTTTGTTCATGATCTTAGAGCCTTAGACCCAAGCTCGTCTTTAGATCGTGCGCCGAGTATCGGGGAAGCGCAGGCTATATTAAAAAACCTTCCCTTTGTGCAGATGGCACAAGAGCAATTTGATAATAGCCCTGTTACCGATTTTGCACGCAAAAATGCGGATCACTGGCAAGAGTTCATGAAGCAGAAATTGCCTAAAAACAAAAATGAGAAAGCTAAGGCTAATACTAAAGATCAAGATTACATGCAAGAGATGTTGAGCAAACTCTCCGATAATGTTGATGGCTTGGTAATGGCCTTAGAGGTTCTGAAAGATTCAGACGATAAAAAGCTCACGCCGGAGATGAAAAAGAATTTTGAAAAAACAATTGAGGCAGTGAAAAAGACATTTGCAACACTGCAAAAATTTTCTGGCCGACGGTTGACTTGGAAAAATATGTTTAACCTGATTTATAAATTGCTTCCTGATATTAATAAATTAGTTGATTCTATACCATTGACTTATGTGGCCACGGATAAGTTATTGCGTGATCGGTTGTTGGTTTCTGTACGACAATTAAATTTAGTTTTCCAGGAAGGCTTTTTATATATGGACCGCATGGAGTCTTTTTTTGATCTCAAAGATGGCTTGACTCTTCCTGCCGGGGATACAGTTAAAAGCTGTGGTCTCTTAACAGTGGATTTTGATCCGATGGATCAGAATAATTTGAAACTATTACAGGAGCTCTTGGGCAGTAATGATGATGCCTATGTTATGTTTGGGGATAATTTTTATTATTTCAACAAGTGGCATGATGTGATGAAGCCTTTGGTGGTTCGGCCAGTGAAGATTGCTGTAACTGATGAGCCCTTGATGAAATTGCCAGTGTTAGCATCACAGCCGAAAATGGAAAATGCAGATGCTAAATATTTGAAAAAGAAACTGAGCATCAGTCCAGAAATAGAGAAAAAGCAAAAAAATAACTGGTTGTTTGAGAGATTAAGCGTTTGGCAATTAGAATACATTAAATCATTGACCCAGCACGAGCGGGATAAGAATTTCTTATTGGCCAATCAGCTCAATAAGTTCAATGACTTCATTAAAGCAGTAGGCTATGAATTGCCGCGGAAGGAATGCTACCCTTATCATGATGCAATCCTCCGACAAAGACAGGCGCTTTTGAACGAGCACCGTCAGAAAATGAAAGAAAAGGGAATGGATCCGGATGCAGTCAAAGATGATGATCAGAGTCCTGATGCCATCAAGCTCCGTCAATTACAACGACGTGTGAACTCGAGAGAGAAGCTGCTGTCTAAGCAGAGGGAAATCGAAAGGGAGCGTGTTAGGGAGGAGAGAGTTGCTTTGAGCCGCCTAAATAAAAATCTAGCAATGTCACAAATTGATAATCGAATTCAAAAATTAGAATCTGATAAGCTTGCTTTAGAAAAAACTTGGGGTAAATGGGTAACATGGATTTTTTCTTTAACGCGAACTAAAGAGGAAAAGATTAAGTGTCTGCGGGCATTAAACCATGAATTAAACGAACAGATTAAAGGAAAAAGTAAAGAACCAAAAGCGCAAGTGTTCCTTAATGTCGATGAGGCTTTGGATGCCTTACGAAAGAAAGGTCATGATGTCAAGCTTTTGCTTGAAGGTCGTACCGGTAAAATGGTGCACACCTTGAAGGCCTTATCTGGAAATCGATTTAAATTAATCACAGACGAAATTAAACATTTGGAGAAAGAGATTAAGCAAGATCAAAAATACTTTTTCTTTGCTGAATGGCGCAATAAGAATCGATGCAATCACTTAAATAAGCGCATTCAAGCATTAAAGAAATTCCGTAAAGAATGGACCAAGAGATCAGGGTATCGCTTGCAGGGATTGTTGGATCATTTCAAGGGTGAATCAGCAGCTCAATATCAAGAGCTGATGAAAGAAACCGAGCTTTTAAAGCTATTAAGAGAAAATGATAGTCTGAGTCCCAATGCTGCTATTGGCAGAAAAAACTTAGGCTTGTTTTCTTTACCCAAACCTGCTCGGAAAGCCAAGGAGGCTCTAGCTGCTCCTGTTGTTAATGCTAAGAATAAGGGAAACCTTCCATCGCCTGCTGGTGGATAGCTGTAGGGTGGATTACGGTGCTTGCGCACCTAATCCACCCTACCATTGCGAATATAATTTGTGTACAATTGGCGGTCAAAATTAAGCAATGATTGACAGGGGTGAGAATGCGATTAGTTCAAGATGCCTTAACTTTTGATGATGTTCTACTATTACCCGCCGAATCGGCTGTACTGCCCAAAGATGTAAACTTACGAACCCAGCTGACTTCTAAAATTTCTCTTAATATTCCGCTAGTTGCTGCTGCCATGGATACGGTGACGGAGGCCCGCTTGGCCATTGCTTTGGCCCAGGAGGGGGGAATAGGGATCATACATCGCAATATGTCGGTTGAGAAGCAGGCTGCCGAAGTCCGTCAGGTGAAAAAATTTGAAAGTGGTGTGGTCAAAGATCCCATTACTGTCACTCCGCAAACCTCTATTCGCCAAGTGATTGAATTGGGACGTGTCTATAATTTTCATGCCTTTCCAGTGCTGGGGGAGCAGAATAAATTGGTCGGGATTGTCACTAATCGCGATCTGCGTTTTGAAACCCAGCTGGACCAACCCATTTCAACGGTGATGACACCGCAGGAACGATTAGTGACTGTCAAAGAGCCAGCGGCGCGCGCTGAAATAGTCCAACTGCTACGCAAACACCGTATTGAGAAAGTGTTAGTGGTGAATGATCACTTTCAATTGTGCGGCATGATTACGGTCAAAGATATTCTCAAAGAACAGAAAAAACCTTTTGCCTGCAAAGATGAAGCTGGGCAATTACGGGTGGGTGCAGCGCTTGGCACAGGAGCGGATGTGGAAGCGCGTGCAGAAGCCTTGATCGCTGCCGGTGCTGATTTATTGGTGATTGATACGGCACATGGACATGCCCAATCTGTCATTGAAAAAGTATCTTGGCTTAAGAAGAATTATCCTTCTTTACCCATTTTAGCAGGGAATATTGCGACCGCAGCTGCGGCCCGTGCTTTGGCAGATGCTGGCGCTGATGCGGTTAAAGTCGGCATTGGCCCAGGATCAATTTGTACGACCCGCATCGTGACTGGTGTAGGCGTGCCGCAGATTACCGCTGTGGCCAATGTGAAAGAAGCCCTTCAGGGCAGTTCTGTTCGTGTGATTGCTGATGGCGGCATTCGCTATTCCGGTGATATTTGCAAAGCCATTGCGGCTGGAGCAGATGCGGTCATGATTGGCGGTTTGTTTGCAGGAACAGAAGAAGCCCCGGGTGAAGTAGAGCTCTATCAGGGGCGGTCATATAAGGCGTATCGCGGCATGGGTTCCTTGGGCGCTATGGCGGAGCGTCAGGGTTCTAGTGAACGCTATTTTCAAGACAATACGACTGCCCTGGAAAAATTTGTGCCCGAAGGGATTGAGGGCCGCGTTCCCTATAAAGGAAAACTGATCCATATTATTAATCAATTAATCGGCGGACTTCGTTCCGGCATGGGCTATACGGGTTGTCCTGACCTTAAGACTTTGCAGGAAAAAGCGGAATTTGTTCGTATCACGGCTTCCGGTGTGCGGGAAAGCCATGTGCATGATGTGCAAATTACCAAGGAAGCGCCGAATTATCATAGCGATCAAAAATGATTTTAAATCTTCATTCTCAGCGTATCTTAATTCTGGATTTTGGTTCACAGTACACGCAACTGATTGCTCGACGCGTGCGTGAGATAGGCGTGTATTGTGAAATTCATCCTTTTGAAGTTTCAGAGGATTTTATCCGTGATTTTGCGCCACACGGCATCATTTTAGGAGGGGGTCCTGCCAGTGTGCTGGACCGCCCCAGTCCCCGTGCGCCCGAAATCGTATTTAAATTGGGTTGTTCTGTGCTGGGCATTTGCTATGGCATGCAGACTATGGCGGTGCAATTGGGTGGTCAGGTTGCCGCAGGCAGTAATCGCGAATTTGGCTATGCCGAAGTTAATCTGGATTTTCCAGGAAGTTTATTTCAAGATATAGAAGATAGGGTCAAAGGCTCGCAAGCTTTGTTGGATGTTTGGATGAGTCACGGTGATCATGTCAGCCAAATCCCTCCTCATTTTAAAGTGTTAGCCAGTACCAAAGATTGTGCTGTGGTAGCTATGAGCGATGAAAGACGCCGATTTTACGGGTTGCAATTTCATCCTGAGGTGACGCATACCCATCAAGGGAAACGCATCTTAGAACGCTTTGTGCATGAAATTTGTGGATGTTCTTCTCAGTGGACCACTTCATCGATCATTGAAAATTTGCTTGAGGAAGTACGGACTAAAGTAAAAGCAGATCATGTTATTTTAGCGCTGTCTGGAGGCGTAGATTCTTCTGTCCTGGCTTCTTTGCTGAATCGAGCGGTTGGTCAGCAGCTGACTTGTATTTTTGTGGATACGGGTTTACTACGTTTGCGCGAAGCAGAGGGAGTAAAAGCTTTATTTGCTGGGCATTTAGGAATTAATCTCGTGGTGGTCAAGGCTGAAGAACGTTTTTTAACGGCTTTGAAGGGGATCACTAATCCTGAGCAAAAGCGGAAAATTATTGGCAAACTCTTCATTGAAATTTTTGAGGAAGAAGCCGCTAAGATTAAAGACGCCCTCTGGTTAGCTCAGGGAACCATTTATTCGGATGTGATTGAGTCTGCGGGTACTAAAACCGGTCAGGGCCAGGTGATTAAATCGCACCATAATGTGGGAGGCTTGCCTGAGAACATGCGGCTGAAATTATTAGAGCCGCTACGTGAATTATTTAAAGACGAAGTCAGGCAAATAGGGCTTGAATTAGGTTTACCACGTGAATTGGTCTATCGCCATCCCTTCCCCGGACCAGGGTTGGCAGTGCGCGTCCTGGGGGAAGTGAAAAAAGAGGCGCTGGGTAAATTACGTCTGGTGGATGCTATTCTGATTGAGGAGCTCGAGCGTGCCGATTTATACCACCAAGTCAGCCAGGCTTTTGCAGTATTCTTGGCGGTGAAGTCGGTCGGGGTGATCGGCGACCGTCGCCATTATGATGATGTGGTTGCTTTACGGGTGGTGGAATCTAGCGATTTCATGACTGCGCGTTGGGCTGAGTTACCCCATGCTTTTTTGGCCCAACTATCCAATCGCATTATCAATGAAGTACCCGGTATTTCCCGAGTGGTTTATGATATTACTGGTAAACCACCTGCAACCATTGAGTGGGAGTAATCGGTGTTTTCCGATAGAGATCAATATTGGATGATGAGAGCCTTGGCTTTAGCTAAAGAAGCAGAGAGCCAAAATGAAGTTCCTGTGGGTGCTGTTCTAGTCTTAAATGACCAGGCTATTGGTGAGGGATGGAATAGGCCTATTAGTACTCAGGATCCCACAGCCCATGCTGAAACAGTGGCGATGCGCGAAGCAGCCAGGGCCTTGGACAATTATCGTTTGGTGAATACCACCCTATATGTCACTTTAGAACCCTGTCTCATGTGTACTGGGGCTCTTATTCATGCCCGTATTGGCCGTTTGGTTTATGGCGCTGCTGACCCCAAGGCAGGCGCCATTGAAAGTATATGCTGGGGCTTGGAAATTCCCTCTAATCATCGCGTACTGGCCGCAGGGGGTTTGCTCAAGGATGAATGTGGTGCTCTTTTGACCGCTTTTTTTAGAGGAAAGCGAGCACGGTAAAGGTATTTGATATATATTATCTTTTTACTGTTGCCTCACCCTTGGCAACCTGTTTAGACTGTAAGAAAGATCCCATATTAAGGAAGCTATGCCGTGTTGCAGCTGCCTAAATCCTATTCCCGATGTATATCTTATTGTACTGCCACGAATTATCGTTTGGCTGAATTAGGACATTTTTTTAAAAAACGAGGATATATCGTACGATTATCACGTGATGTGGTTCATGTTTCGCACACAAAAAGACAGGTTGAGATGTTTTTCTTCATTCATGGCAGTTTTGTCAGTTGGGGCTTAACTAAAAATCAGGAGCAAAAGATTGTTGAACAAATAGCGCCTTTTGCTATTTCCCCTCTAGATAGAATTGAAAGTGACTTTTTTTGCTATAAAACCGGAGAAGAGACATCCATTGATACAGATGAAAGGCTCAGAATAGATGTAATTACGCTGGATACTGAAAATCCTCTGGTTAAATTGTCTTTTTCCTATGCTTTGGCTCAGTCAACCAAATTGGAGGCCTTTGAAGAAGCGATTCAAGAAGCCATTAAAAAGAACACTTATTTGCCTCAGGAAATTGCCACGAAGGGGGTCATTTCTCTTTCACGCAGCGCTATCTTTAAGCGGATGGGTGAAATCTTTTTAGCTCGCAGCTCTATTAATTTAAATAGTGAATATTTGGATGTTCCTGAATTTTTTTGGCGCAATCCCAACTTAGAACCCATTTTTATTTCAACTAAAAAATTTCTTGATATCCCCAGTCGTGTCCAAGCCCTGAACCAAAAATTGGATGTGTTGCAAGAATTACTTCACATTTTGAATAGCCAGGTGCAACATAGTCATACTAACCTACTCGAGAGTATCATTATTATACTGATCCTCATTGAGATTGTGATTAGTATAGTTAAGTTCCATATTTGGTAATTTGTCATCCCAGTAGGGTGGATGACGAAGAGCAATAAAGCTAAAGGGATTGTCTCATGTTTAAAGCAGGTATTTCTCAGTTCTTCCTGAGTATGATTCTAATCACGGTTTTGGGACTCTCAACAGCTTTAGCGCAAAATGAGTTATCTCCTGCTTCGCCATTTACACCAACCAAATGGAGTAAGAGTGTTGATTTGATTGAGGTTAAATTAAAGCAGACTGAATGGACTGGGGACAAAATAGACAATACGCTAGCGGTATTACAGGATCTCCAAAAAAATGCCAGGGAATGTATTCATTATTCTCAGGCAGAACTGGATAAGATTAATTTAGCTTTATCTCAATCAACCGCTAATCCTAATCAAAATCAACAGCTCATTGCTGCTTCATTAAATGAGAAGGAAATAGAACTCAATGATCTCCGGGCAGAGTGCCGCTTGTTCTTGTTGCACTCTCAAGACATCTATAGTCAAGTGGAAAAACTGCAAGAACATTTTATTGCTTCGCAGATTTTTTCAAGAAGTGCTTCAATCTTTGAAAATATAAGTAATACTCCGGCTTGGCAAACCATCTCAAGTGAAATGGATGTCTCTTTGCTGAAACAAAAATGGGGTCTTCCTTATTTCACGACGGCCAGTTTTTTAATGATGGGCCTGCTTTTTGCGAGCAGTTTTTTTGTGGGACGGATATTTTATCTGTGGAGCATTAAACAGCTTTCTGGCCTTAAGAGAGAATCTTTACCCTATGCTTTTCTCTCGGTACTTGCTGAGTATGCTTATATCTTAACTTTTACCTTTACCTATTCCATTTACTTTATTCTTTTTAGCTGGCCTAATTGTTTTACCTTTCTGGGTCAGGTCAGTAGTATTATTTTTCTGTATTTCTTAATGTTAGCTTTTATTAGCATGTCATTTTGTCCACCTAAAGATGCCAAGGCCTTAATTGTACTTCCCAAGCCGGTCCCGGAAATTCTAAAGCATCGCTTGTTCTATCTCTTGACGCTGATTTTGGGATATTACCTTTGCAGTGCATTTTTCCAAGGATTTAATCTGCCGGTGACTTTGTTCGCTGTGGGAATGACTTTATATCTTTCTTTGCTGAGTATAAGTGTGATTAGCATTGTCTGGTTGATGATGAGTTTTCCCAAGTTTCTGTCTCTTAATAAATATAGTCGCTTGGCTTTAAATATATTTTTTACTGCAATTTTGGCGACGGATTTAATCTCTGAATATTGGGGCTTTCATTATTTCGCTATTTTCCTCATCAGAAATATCGCCAGGTCTTTTATATTGATTTGCCTAGCCTGGGGCCTACAAATTTTTATCGTCAAGCAAATTAAGTGCTTGGATGAGAACAATAACCTGCGTTATTACTTAGGCGTGCGTATCAGCCGTCCCATTACGGAATTGATGATTCTGCAAGGAGTTCTCTTGGTTTTGGTTTGGTCGGGTTTGGTGGCCATCTTATTAAAATCCTGGGCTCTCTCTGAAGGCTATGATAGTCAGCTCATGTTGGCGGTCAGTGATGGTTTTACAGTGGCTGGCATTACCCTGGTGCCAAGTCGTATCATGCTGGCCATGTTTATTTTTGTTTTTCTTTCATTGGGCAATCGGTTTTTGCAAGTTTATATCAGTCGCCGTAGCCGTTACTATATCGAGGAAGGGACCCAAGTTGCCACCGCTTCTATCATTGGTTATGCTGGTTTTGCCCTCGCCGGTATTATTACGTTAGTTATTGCTGGGGTAAATTTTACGGGTTTGGCGATTATCGCTGGTGCCTTGTCGGTGGGTATTGGTTTCGGCTTACAAAACATTGCCAATAATTTTATTTCGGGTTTGATCTTGTTATTGGATAATCCTATCCGCCCGGGAGATCGTATTCAAGTGGGTGATATAGAGGGTATTGTTAAAAGAATCCGTCTACGTGCCACGCATATTTATACCTTGCGTCATGCCGATGTCTTTATCCCCAATTCAGAATTGATTTCTAAGAGTGTGACCAATTTTGTGTTTCATGATAAGACCTGGAGTATTGTCTGTCCTGTCGGTGTGGAGCATGGTTGTGATATTCGCTTGGTTAAAGATATTTTGCTGAAAGTGGCGCATGAGCACCCCGATGTGATTAAGGATGAAAAAAAGAAGCCCCAGGTCCTCTTTAAAAAAATTACCGATAATAATCTATTATTTGAATTGTGGTGCTTAATTCAGGATATTAACAAGAAGAGTACTATTGAGAGTGATTTAAATTCAGCAATCTACCAAGCTTTCCAAGAAAACCATATTAATATTCCCTATCCCCAACAGGATGTGCATATTAAAGATTGGCCGGAGAGGCCTTATGGGCATGAAGAAGAAAAGGATGGATGATCCATTTGCATCTGAAGGTTATACCACTGGTGCAATAGGTTCTTTTGACGGATTCGCGTCATTATCGTTATTGCCTCGCGTTGATTTTTTTGAGAAAAAGCAAAAACATCGGCAACAGGAGCTTTTCGATTGGCTTGTTTTGCTAGACATGAGTGCGTCAGCAGGATGTGATGAAGCTCGATTGCTGCCTCTCTCAGAAGAGATAGCTTGTACATCTCTATCTCTACCTTTGCTTCTACCTCTATCACTGTCACTTCCATAAGACGGACCATGTTCGTTAGTCGGTGGAGTGCCTGCTGCAGAGGAAGGTAAAGGTAGCGAGGGAACTGGGTTCTTTGTTGATTGCATTGATGAGCACTCCTTTGACAAAATTTATATTGATCCCTCATGTTTCAATAACCACTGCTTGATGTTGAGCATTTCTCCCCCTGTTTTTCCGTTATACCCTCCTAAGCCTTGCTGGGAGACAACTCGGTGGCAGGGGACGATGATGGGTAGAGGATTACGGCGACAGGCATTGCCGATAGCCCGTGGGCTAGTTTTTAATTTCTGGGCCAGTTCTTTATAGGTTAGCACTTTGCCGCTGGGAATATTTTGTAAAGCCTTCCATACTCTTTTTTGAAAAGCAGTGCCTTCCATCTGAAATTCGAGCTTAAATTGATGCTGGGGATTTTTAAAATAAGCGTGTAACTCAGTAATAATCCGCTGAATGGCTTGATCTTGGTTTGTAGAAAGAAGTGCTGTTTTAGGCAAAAAACGAATGGAGGATAAAATGTTAGAGCTTAGCTTTAAACCAAGTTTACCAATGGGGGTGGTGATGATCATTGGAGACTACCTCGGAAGTAGGGTGGATTAGGCGCGAAAGCGCCGTAATCCACCAACAAACCTAAACCTTATTCAGCACTATTATTATTAGTCGCATCATCCGCAGCGGGTTTAGTAGCTGGAGCTACTGCTTCCCCTAGGCCTTTGGCGGTTAGCTTTTCTCTAATACGAGCAGCCTTACCGCTGAGTTCACGCATGTAGTACAGTTTAGCGCGACGGACATCGCCACGACGCTTGAGTTCAATGCTTTCAATAATGGGGCTATAAGTTTGGAATACGCGTTCAACACCAACACCATGAGAGATTTTGCGGACAGTAAAGGCAGAGTTATAGCCGCGATTACGCTTAGCAATGACCACCCCTTCAAAAGATTGCAAGCGGCTACGTTCACCTTCTTTTACCTTAATATTAACAATCACGGTGTCGCCAGAAGAGAATGAAGGAATGACCTTGGCAGATTGATTTTCGCCAGGTTGCATGAATTCAGACTCAAGCATTTTAATAACGTTACTCATAGTGGTGCTCCTGTTAACTTTTTCGTTCATTAATGAATTCGTTTAACAATTTCAGCTGATGCCTATTTAGCTCCATTTTTCCCAATAAATCTGGCCTCTTGAGCCAGGTTTTTCCAAGGGACTGCTTTAATCGCCAGTCTTCAATGGCTCGGTGATTGCCGCTTAGCAAAACAGCCGGGACATGCTTATTATTAAATTCTTCAGGCCTAGTATATTGGGGATACTTTAATAAGCCTGAGCTTAAAGAATCCTGCGTTACCGAATCCTCTTCCTTCACGACGCCTGGCACCAGTCGACTGATCGCATCAATCATCACCGTGGCCGCTAATTCTCCACCAGATAAGACATAGTCGCCAATGGACCACTCTTCATCAATTTCTGCTTCGAGGATCCGTTCATCAATGCCCTCGTAACGTCCGGCTAGCAAAATAATGCTCTTCTTAGCCAGAAAATCTTCAGCCGCTGTCTGGTTGAAGTGTCTTCCTTGCGGTGACAAATATACCACTGTTGGCTTGTAAGGGGCAGCTTTTCTTGCTGCCTGGATGGCATCCTGTAAAGGTTGGGCCATCATCACCATGCCGGGACCACCACCATAAGGCTTATCGTCAACTGTATTATGTTTATCCAGGGTAAAATCCCTAGGGTTCCATATCTCTATGGTCACCAAGCCATTTTTAAGGCCTCTTCCACTCACACCGTATTCCAGTGATTTAAAGATCTCTGGAAAGAGGGCGATTATACCAAACCACATGCTAAATTAAATCCCAATCAACAAACATAATCCTTTGTTCAAGATCGACCTTTTTAACCACCCTGCCAGGTAAATAAGGGATAGCATGTTCTTTCCCTCTGGCATCCTTGATCACTATCACATCATTAGAGCCGGTGGCCATCATATAAATGATCTGGCCTAAAGTCTGGCCCTTTTGGTCGATGACATTTAATCCTTCTAAATCAGCCCAGTAATATTCCCCTGCTGGCAGGGAAACTAATTGCTCACGCTTAATCGCAATATTCTTACCGGTTAAGGTCCGGGCAATTTCCGGGTTTTCAATGCCGACTAATTTGACTACGATACCCTTGCCGTGTGCCCGGCCATCTTCGAGTTCATAAACTTGCCAATCAGAACCTTGGCTTAAATACCAGGGCTTGTATTTTAAAATTTGAAGGGGTTCTTCCGTATACGAGTGAACCTTAAGCCAACCCTTAATTCCATAAGTTGAGCCAATTTTTCCAGCAACAACAAAATTTCGATCAAGGGCCTTCATATCGGCCCTTAGTCGAAAATAAAGAAAAAGCGCTCATAATTTGGGCGGTCTTAGGCAGCGGTTTGGGTATGAGTTTGTTTTTGATATTCATCAATCAACTGCTGCATGCGATCAGAAGGCAAGGCACCTTTTGATAGCCAATATTGAACACGCTCAAAATTCAAATGTAGGGTTACTTCTTTACCTTGGGCAATGGGATTATAGTACCCCAAGCGTTCAATGTAGCGCCCAGTCAATGGACGACGTTTGTCTGCTGCAACTACATGATAAAATGGGCGTTTTTTCGCGCCGCCCCGAGCTAAACGTATAACAACCATATTCGCTGTAATTCCTATAGGTTAGACCATTATGAAGGTGGGGAATTATACGTGAGTATTCTGCGGTTTGTCAAAGGAAGATCCTTTATCGCTGTCCCCTTTTCCTCCTATTTTTACCTTCCCATTCTGGATATTGATTTGGCTAGTATATTTACCCTGGCCATCTTTCTTAAAGAAGCCTAGGAAAGTGGGAAGTTCTAGATCCTGGTGGTCAGTTGGGTCTAATTGAGAGGCGTAATCTAAAAGAGTCTGCTTGACCTCAGCAGCCAGGCTAAGGTTTCCTTGACTATAAAAAGCAGCGACTAGATCGGAAATGCCGTGCAGATTCACTTGTTGCTTAAAGCCACCTTGGAATTGAGCGGCTATTAGTCCTTTGGCGGTATTTAAGCTGGTGTTGAGTTTAAAGAGCATATCGGGGGCTAGGAGTTGGGCCAGATTTTTTTCCAGTGCTTCGCCTTGTTCAGGACTAAGGTCATCTTTTTGTCGGCTGAGTGTTTTAAGCATCTGGGCTAAATTAGTTAGCTCTTGGCTCTGCAAGCCATTAATGCCTAAGTTAAACTCAAAAGGTCCTAATACTAAGGGATTAGTAACTAAGGCAGGATTAAGCTGTATTTGAAGTTGGTCAAAATGCAGATTTAGATTCAACAGCAATTTATTGTTTGAAGGTTCAAGCGTTTGGGTATTGGCTTGGATAACTAAATTATCGATGGTTGCGGGACGCTGGGTCTCAGCATGAATGTCAATTTGCTTGGCCGAGAAGGAGGCCAAATGAGAGCCGGGGAGGATGCGTAAGAGGCCACTATCTAAATTAATCACTTCACTGCCATCTAAGTGCTTGATTTTTATGGATGGGATTTGCAATTGGAGCAAATCATCGCCGTCCAATTCACCGGTAATGGTTTGGAGCTGGTAGTTTAATTTGTTTTCTTTGTCATTGATTGTAATCGCTGGGAGGTTAGCATGCACTTCTCGATCACTAAAATAGGGTAAGAAAGCGGTGATCTGAATGGGACCCTCCGCTTGCACGATTTTTTGCTGTCCTAGCAAACTATGGCTGTCAAAGCTGCCTTTAAAGTAACCTAGACCTAGGCGCAGAGGACGGCCTACATTAATAAACAAAGGCCCATGATAAGCGATAAATTTGAGATTAATTTTTGAAGGTAGGGAGGTACTGGTTAGCTCGAGTTCGCCTTCGGAAGTAAACCAATGGCGTTGATAGTTAATAATCTCGATATGGAATTTATCATTACCTTGATTGGTTGCTTCCACCCATCCTCGTAAATATTTTTTGACATCCGAGCCCATGGTGTAGGGTACGGCAATCAAGCAGACCAGGAGAGCGCTTAGAATAGCTCGCCACCATCGTCGCAAGAGATTTCCTTTTTTAGAAGGTGTTCTAGAAGAAAGTGGAGAGGGAGATTTTACCATGGCAGGCCACCACCTATACCAGGCGGTAGTCTGCCTTGTAAATTACGCATCATTTTAAATAAGCCGCCTTTAGAAGCTTTTTTCATCATTTTCTGCATCATCATGAATTGCTTTAAGAGTTGATTGATGGCTTGTATTTCATTACCTGAACCCATGGCGATACGGCGTTTCTGGGAGCCCTTAATATTGTCGGGAAAACGGCGTTCTTTGAGTGTCATGGAGTCAATGATGGCAATATAGCGTTTAGTAATCTTGTCATCGAATTGATTTTTAAGCGCAGGTGGTAATTGGTTCATGCCGGGTAACTTGCTCATAATGCCCATCATGCCACCCATTTTGTTAATTTCGCGTAATTGATCACGGAAATCTTCTAAATCAAAGGACTTGCCCTTTTTGATTTTTTGAGCCAATTTTTCTGCTTTTTCTCGATCAATTTTTTGACCGACTTCTTCGACTAGGCTGACGATGTCGCCCATGCCTAAAATTCGGGAAGCGACGCGTTCGGGATGGAAGGCTTCAAGATTATCAATTTTTTCACCGACACCCATGAATTTAATGGGTTTGCCAGTGATATAGCGGATAGAAAGAGCAGCGCCTCCGCGGGCGTCACCATCGGTTTTAGTAAGTATGACGCCAGTAAGAGGTAGGGCTTCATTAAAGGCTTTAGCGGTATTAGCAGCGTCCTGTCCAGTCATGCTGTCTACCACAAACAGGGTTTCAATGGGATTAATGCCCGCATGAATTCGCTTAATTTCATCCATCATGTCCTGATCGATGTGTAAACGGCCGGCGGTGTCAATGATAACGACATCGATCAGTTTGCTTTTTGCTGTTTGAAGCGCATTTTTGGCGATGGTTACTGGATCCTGCGAGGGATCACTGGGGAAAAATTCAGCGTCAATGGTATTGGCTAGTGTTTTTAATTGTTCAATAGCAGCAGGTCGATAAATATCGGCGCTAGTCACCAGGACAGATTTTTTATGCGTGTGTTGTAACCAACGAGCCAATTTGGCGACGGTGGTGGTTTTGCCAGAACCTTGTAAGCCAGCCATTAAGATGACGGCTGGGGGTTCAGTTTGGAGATTGATTTCAGTATAGGAGTCGCCCATCAGATGGATGAGTTCGTCGTTCACTAATTTAATAAAGGCTTGACCAGGGGTCAGGCTAGCAATGACTTCACTGCCGATGGCTTTGTGTTGAATATGTTCAATGAGTTCTTTGACCACGGGCAGGGCCACATCGGCTTCAAGCAAAGCCATGCGGATATCGCGTAAGGTATCTTTAATATTATCTTCGGTCAGGCGTCCTTGACCGCTTAAGTTTTTGATAACCCGATGTAATCGTTCCGAAAGATTTGTAAACATAGCATACCGTTTATTATAAATTGCCGGGAGTATACAGTATGTCATTTGTCCTGTCATTCCTTGAACCGCCAGCTTTTCCAGGAATGACAGTGAGGATGAATTGAATTAAAATAGAACATATTCTATAGGGTTAAGGATCTATTATTTTGAGTACGAGCAAGCTGTACCTATTAATCGTAGTGCTAATTTGTCTAGTTCTGGTTTCCGCATTTTTTTCTAGCGCTGAAACGGCCATGATGGCTATTAACCGCTATCGTTTGCGTCATCAGGCGCGTTTAAAGAAGCGTTCAGCCATTTTAATCCTTAATTTGCTCAAGAGGCCGGATCGCTTGCTGGGGGTGGTGTTGGTTGGAAATACCCTGGCCAGTGTGGTGGCCTCGGCCATTATGACCATTGTGACTGTCTATTTATGGGGTGAAGATAGAGTTATTTTTACCACCCTATTGCTTACCCTCGTGCTTTTGGTTTTTAGTGAGGCTGCTCCTAAAACTTTGGCAGCTTTGTATCCGGAAAGCGTGGCCAAGATTTGTGCTTTCCCCATTTATTTATTAAGGCAAATTTTTTACCCCTTAATTTGGGCGATTAATGTTTTAGCGAATAGTTTACTGCGTCTTTGTGGGGTTAAGATTAAACACGGTCTCACCGAGTCTTTATCGCATGAAGAATTGCGTTCCGTGGTTTATGAAACCACAGGAAAGATTCCGCGCCGTTATCAAAATATGCTCTTGGGCATCTTGGATTTAAATAAGCTCACAGTCAATGATGTGATGGTTTCTCGTCGCGGATTGCAGGGTATCGATTTGACCCATCCTTGGCCGGATATTTATGCCACTCTAGCTACGGTGCAGCAGGATTGGATTCCTGTTTATCGTGAAAACATCAATCACTTGGTTGGGATTGTGTACCCTCGGGATGTCGCTCGATTTTTATTGAAAGATAAGGAGCTCAATCTGGAGAAATTACTGAGTTTGCAGCATGAGCCTTATTTTATTCCGGAACAAACGCCGTTGAATATTCAGCTGCATAATTTTCAAGATAAACGCGAACAAGTTGCTTTTGTTGTGGATGAATATGGAGAAATTTTAGGTTCAATCACCGTGGATGATATTTTAGAGGAAATTGTCGGTGAATTTACCATGGGTGTGACAGAACTGGAAAAGATGATTCAGGTCCAATCCGATGGCAGTTATTTGGTGGATGGCATGGTGCCAGTACGAGAGTTTAATAGATTGGTCCAATGGAATTTACCGGTCAAAGGGCCGCGTACCTTGAATGGGTTGATTACTGAACACCTTCAGGCTTTGCCGCGTATGGGAACGGGGCTGTTAATTTCTCGTTACCCCATCGAAATTATTGAGGTACGCGCAAATCGTGTGAAAGTGGCGCGCATTTTTCCGAGGCTGGAGGAGGAATCGCACCGTTCGTCCTGAGAAGTTGTCATTGCACGAAGCAATCCATGTGGATTGCTTTGTCGCAATGACAGCAATTCATTTCAACACCAAGGCTGCCACAACATTCCGGTTTTCAGCAGTGAGCACATTGTAGGTTCGGCAGGCCGCCGCAGTATTCATGATTTCAACACCAATACCTTGATTCAGCAAATTCCCATACACTTCGAGAGAAATAAAAGTTTGAATGGTGCCAGTGCCGATGATGAGAATGCTAGGTTGTAGGGCAATGGCTTGAGCTAAGTTTGCTTCAGTGATTTCTGAGGCTTGTTCAGGTGACCAATCTTCAATTAATTGATTGGCGGATATAATGATACTTTGTGTTAGTAATTTTTCATTAACCAGAATTTGTCCCGGCTGATAAGCGCGGATTTGATATCGGGCTTGATTGTTATCTATGTTAAATGAGGTCATGTCAATACTTCTGTGCAAATTTTAAAATACCGTTTACTTCTGTTATTCTTGCATGAACAGAAATCTACTGACAGATGAAATTGTAGATTCTTGAAGATTTTTTTTATATAATATCTAACCGAGAGTTAAAGGACAACTCGTATTACTGTTAACGATCGGGAGGATCAAGGATGTTATCATTTCGTCAAAAGGATGTTGTAAACCAGCTTAAGCAACGTTTCAGAGAAAATAAATTCCAAGCAAACCAGCCAGATCCAATCACCGGTAAGACTGAACTGCATATTAAAGCCGAAGCAGGTTTGGATGAGGTAGTGCGTTATCTTCGCAGAGGTCTCGAAGTCACTATTGATCATCAAGATGTTAATGGAAATACACCTTTAAATTCAGTCATTCAATCAAAAACGCTTTTCCCAGCCCAGAAAGATAAAGTCATTAGAGAGTTACTGGCTGGTGGAGCCAATGCCATGTTGCCTAATAATGATGGTGATACTCCATTAATGAATTTATACCACCTTCGCCAAGAGTGTGGAGACAATGGACTCAGGGGGTTGATTTCAAAATGGATTAATGAAGTGCAAAAGGTGATAGATAAAAAATCTAGAACTGAGAGCATCTCAGACCGACTGCATTAGGAATTCGCTAGAATAATCAGGCTATTCCTACGAAAATGTGAATGGATCATGGGGTGAATTACAGTGCCTATCAGGCCTAATTCACCCTACTATTTTTCTTCAAAAAAGAGTAACATTCGAATCTATTTACACTGATAAGGATTTTAACCATGCATGATGAATATTTATTTACCTCAGAATCTGTCTCTGAGGGACATCCTGATAAGATTGCAGATCAGATTTCAGACGCTATTTTAGACGCTATGCTCGAAAAGGATAAGGCGGCCCGCGTTGCTTGTGAAACTTTTGTAAAGACCGGTATGGTTTTGGTCGGTGGTGAAGTGACTACTTCAGCCTGGGTTGATGTTGAGCAAATTGCTCGCAGTGTTGTCAAAGATATTGGCTATGATAGTTCTGAAATGGGCTTTGATTGGGCGTCTTGTGCAGTGATGTCTGCTATTGGTAAGCAATCAGTTGATATTGCCCAAGGTGTGGATAGAGAAAAGAATGAAGATCAGGGTGCCGGTGATCAAGGTCTGATGTTTGGTTATGCCAGCAATGAAACCCCTGGCTTAATGCCCGCGCCTATTTTTTATGCCCATGAATTGGTCAAATGCCAGTCCAAGCTGCGCAAAGAAGGTGTGCTGAATTGGCTACGCCCTGATGCTAAGAGCCAGATTACTTTTCGCTATGTTGATAACAAACCTGTTGGCGTGCAAACAGTGGTGCTTTCGACTCAACATCACCCGGACATCAGCTATGCTGATCTGCAAGAGGCTGTGATTGAAGAAATTATTAAGCCGGTTATCCCTACAGAATGGATCAATAAAGAGACTCGCTACTTGGTTAATCCTACTGGACGTTTTGTAATCGGAGGCCCTCTAGGTGATTGCGGTTTGACTGGCCGTAAAATTATTGTAGATACGTATGGTGGCATGGCTCGTCATGGTGGCGGCGCCTTCTCTGGTAAGGACCCCTCCAAGGTTGACCGTTCAGCAGCCTATGCTTGCCGTTATGTGGCCAAGAATATTGTGGCTGCCGGCCTTGCTGAGCGTTGCGAAATCCAAATTTCTTATGCCATTGGTGTGGCTGAGCCGACCTCTATTCACATTGATACCTTTGGCACAGGCAAGTTACCCAACCATGAGATTATTCAAATGGTTCGTGAACATTTTGATTTACGTCCTTACGGGATTATCAAAATGTTGAATCTGCTGCGACCCATTTATCGTCAGACAGCAGCCTATGGTCACTTTGGCCGTGAAGATCTTGATCTGAGCTGGGAACGCATTGATAAAGCGGGAATGTTGTTGAAAGCAGCTTAATTTTTTTAATGCTTCTCTCCCCTCTCCCGCTTGCGGGAGAGGGGTGGGGGAGAGGGTCTTGATGTCTCATATTATATCTCACAACCTCGAACACCTTCTTAGAGAGCGCATTCTATTGTTAGATGGTGGCATGGGAACCATGATCCAAAGCTACCAGCTGCAGGAGAGTGATTACCGCGGCCAGCGTTTTAAAAATTTTCCACAGGATTTAAAAGGCAATAATGATTTGCTTTGCCTGACGCAACCTGAAATTATCACCGCTATTCATACTGCCTATTTAGAAGCGGGTGCTGATTTAATTGAGACGAATAGTTTTAATTCTACCGCCATATCCTTGGCTGATTACCACATGTCCGATTTGGCCTATGAATTCAACTTTGCTGCCGCCCAATTGGCTAGGCGTGCTGCAGATAGGGTGATGCAGAAAACACCACACCAGCCTCGATTTGTGATAGGTATCTTGGGTCCTACGAACCGAACGGCTTCCTTATCACCAGAGGTGAATGATCCCGGTTTTCGCAATATTACGTTTGATCAATTGGTCGCAGCTTATATCGAGGCTATCTGCGGTTTAGTAGATGGTCAGGCTGATGCGCTGATGATTGAAACCATTTTTGACACCTTGAATTGCAAGGCGGCTATTTTTGCTGTGGAAAAATATTTTGCTGAACAGGGTCGGCGCTTGCCCCTCATGATTTCGGGGACGATTACTGATGCTAGTGGCCGCACGCTTTCAGGACAAACTACAGCAGCCTTTTGGAATTCGGTCAGACACGCCAAGCCCTTGAGCATTGGTTTAAATTGTGCCTTAGGGGCTACGGCCTTGCGTCCCTATATTCAAGAGCTATCACAAATTGCAGATACCTATACCAGCCTACATGCCAATGCTGGTTTGCCCAATGCCTTTGGTGGTTATGATGAAACTCCCGAAGCCATGGCTAAAACCATTGCAGAATTTGCGGAAAGTGGTTTTATCAACATTGTCGGTGGTTGTTGCGGTACCACACCAGACCATATTCGAGCGATGGCCGAAGCGGTAAAACCCTTCCCGGCTCGGTCTGTACCCCAGGTGCCGTGTGCTTGCCGTTTGAGTGGTTTGGAGCCGCTGACTATTGATGAAAAATCCTTATTTGTGAATGTCGGTGAACGTACCAATGTGACAGGTTCTCTGCGTTTTGCTGAATTGATCCGCAACGAAGATTATAACACGGCTTTAGAAGTGGCCCGTGATCAAGTCCTAAATGGCGCGCAAATCATCGATGTTAACATGGATGAGGGCATGTTGGACGCCGAAGCGGCCATGGTTAAATTTTTAAATTTAATTGCAGCCGAACCTGATATTGCCCGTGTTCCGGTGATGATTGATTCTTCCAAGTGGTCGGTCATCGAAGCCGGTTTAAAATGTATCCAAGGTAAGGGCATTATTAACTCTATCAGTTTGAAGGATGGGGAGTCTGCTTTCATTGAAAAAGCACTATTGGCTAAACGCTATGGTGCAGCTGTTGTGGTGATGGCTTTTGATGAACAAGGTCAGGCTGATACGGAAGAACGTAAAGTGGCTATTTGCAAACGTTCTTACGACCTTTTGACCCAGCGACTGCAATTTTCACCCGAAGACATTATTTTTGATCCCAATATTTTTGCAGTCGCGACAGGTATTGAAGAGCATAATAACTATGGCGTAGATTTTATTAACGCCACCAGACGTATCAAGGAAACTCTGCCCTATGCCATGGTGAGTGGTGGGGTCAGCAATGTTTCTTTTGCCTTTCGCGGCAATAATCCAATTCGCGAAGCTATTCATGCCGTTTTTCTCTATCATGCCATTCGTGCTGGTCTGACTATGGGTATTGTGAATGCGGGTAGCCTGGCTATTTATGAAGATATTCCCAAGGACTTGTTAGAGCGTGTAGAAGATGTGATCTTAAACCGCCGTCCTGATGCTACAGACCGCTTGCTGGAAATTGCCGCTTCAGTCAAAGGTCAGGCTAAGGTTAAAACGGAGGATTTAAGCTGGCGCCAAAAGCCGGTGGTTGAACGTTTGTCGCATGCCTTAGTGAATGGCTTGAACACTTATATCGTTGAGGATACCGAAGAGGCCCGTATAACCTTGGGCAGCCCCTTACGAGTGATTGAAGGGCCCTTGATGGATGGGATGAATATTGTAGGTGATTTATTTGGTGCGGGTAAAATGTTTTTACCTCAGGTGGTGAAGAGTGCGCGAGTGATGAAACAAGCGGTGGCCCATCTGACGCCTTTTTTAGAAGCTGAGAAAAATGGCGTGCAGCAAATGAAAGGCAAGATCTTGATGGCCACAGTCAAGGGCGATGTGCATGATATTGGTAAAAATATTGTGGGTGTAGTGCTGCGCTGCAATAATTATGAAGTGATTGATTTAGGGGTCATGGTACCCTGTGAAAAAATTCTAGAAATAGCAAAACAAGAGCAAGTCAATATCATTGGCTTGAGTGGCTTAATTACCCCTTCTCTGGAAGAAATGGTGCATGTGGCTAAGGAAATGCAAAGACAGCAATTCCAGATTCCGCTACTGATTGGTGGTGCTACCACCTCCCGAGCGCATACGGCGATCAAGATTGAAGAAAATTATTCAGGACCAACCATTCATGTGGTGGATGCTTCACGTGCTGTGGGTGTGGCTACGCAATTATTAAGCCAGGAACACAAGACGGCTTTTGTTCAAGAAACCCGTAAGGAATATGCCACACTACGTGAACGCCATAAAAACAAGAAATCAGAAAATGAATTGCTGAGTTTGGAAGAAGCCCGAGATAATAAATTTACCCTAAATTGGCGTGAATACTGCCCACCCAAGCCGCAATTTTTAGGCCGACAGAGTCTGAAGGATTATCCCTTGTCTGAGCTCTTGCCTTATATCGATTGGTCGCCTTTTTTTCAAGCCTGGGAGTTGGCAGGATCCTATCCTAAAATCTTGCAAGATGAAGTGATTGGTCCGACGGCGCGAAGTTTATTTAACGATGCTCAAGTGATGCTGAACCAATTGATTCAGGAGCAGTGGCTGCAGGCCAATGCTGTTCTAGCTTTTTTTCCGGCAAACAGTGTGGGCGATGATATTGAAATTTATACGGATGAAAACCGCGATCAGGTCTTGGCTATTTTTCGTATGCTGCGCCAGCAATATCGCAAGCCACAGGGGAAGCATAATCTCTGCCTGTCTGATTTTGTAGCGCCTAGAGAGAGTGGCATTCCTGACTATGTCGGTGGTTTTGCGGTAACAGCTGGCTTGAATTTAGATGAGCGCACCCAGCATTTTGAACAACATCATGATGAATATAGTGCTATTCTCTTAAAAGCCTTGGGAGATCGCTTGGCCGAAGCTTTCGCCGAGCACTTGCATAAGCGGGTGCGCACGCAATTTTGGGCTTATCAGCCAGGAGAGAATTTAAGTAATGAGGATTTGATTGCTGAAAAATACCTGGGGATTCGTCCAGCGCCGGGTTATCCCGCTTGCCCTGATCACACTGAGAAACCCTTATTGTTTTCTTTATTGAATGCTCCCCAAGAAGCTGCCATGACCTTAACTGAAAATTTTGCCATGCTGCCGGCATCTTCAGTCAGTGGTTTTTATTTTTCCCACCCACAGTCCCAGTATTTTGGTATTGGCAAGCTTGGAGAGGATCAGGTTAAGGATTATGCCCAGCGCAAGGGCATGGATTTAGCATGGGTGCAGCGTTGGCTGGCGCCGCATTTGTAAATGTCCCTTGTCATTCCTGCTCTCTCTGTCATTCCCGCGAAAGCGGGAATCCAGCGACCATTGTTCAAGACTAAACCTAGAATTCAAACTTGGATTTGAGTTTGCTATATTATTGAACATCTATTAAAATTTTAGTCCTAAAAATACACAAACGTAATTATAAGAGTCACTCATGGCTCAGTCTTCTACAGTTTTTCCGGATCATGCTCAAAATGTATTAACTATTCTGACACAAACACCGGAGGCACAATGGCCTCTGTTGATTGATAATCTTTTTAAAACTCAAAAAAAAGAAGTCATTGAAGCTTGCGCCATTTCTTTATTAAATCTTTTACCGATCACCATGTATGGCCGAAAAATAAAAAATATTTATGCGGATAGTACCTCTAAGGTCCGCAAGGAACTTCATATTCATCCCTATCCTAAGCAAGGGTCAGGTGCTTCGGTAACGCTGGCCTATACTGATCCAGAAACCATGGAAACCTATGTTTTACTCGCGCGCAAGAAAAATGATACTGGGCAGTATGAGCAGGTTGGCGGTTACACCAAGGGGCATTGGCCAGAAGGCGGCGAAATCATTGCAGATAAACGTCCTGAAGAAAAGAAAGATGCTGATGAAGAAGAGCTGCTTGGCAATAAGAATGCGGTGAATTTGTCCGGTGTTTTTGCTCAGGAAGTTAAATTAAATTCCAATTATACCTTGCAGCAAATTAAGGCAGCTATTCGTCTAATATTCACTAATATGCTTGCTGATCCTTCAACATCCTGGGCCAAGCTTGATTTAGATCCAGTGGAAATAAAGCAGCAATTACAAGAAATGGGAATTTTGATGCAGCCCCAATTCAATGCTGAAGAAGCGGCCATTGATGAAACCAAGCAAGAAACTGGCATTGATTTGCGCCAACTGGGTAAACACAGACGGCCAAAACGAGTAACCTGCAAGGATGATTTTTGTATCGCTAATGAAAGTGAGAAACTTCATACTGTGCGTAATGATTTTCTGGTTAATCTTGGTTATCGCAGTGAGGCGCCAAAAGTTCAGCCCGGAAGTGATGTAGGTGAATTAGTATGGGTACCGGTGAGTGAAATACAATTATCAAATTCATTTTCAAAAGATGCGCGCAGCACTTATCAAGACAAGCCCATTCGCCTGGATTACGGAACAGTGACCCTGTCTGCTTGTATGAACGAGGTTCGCAATCAGCAGTTGCAATGGCAAAGCAGAAACCGTTTTTCAACATCTGAGAATGTTGAAGTTGCACTCTATGATGTCTTGCAAGAGTTTTTCCCTTTAAAATCAGAGCGACATGAGTATGTGCGGTCTTTGTTGGGCTATCTTCCCCGAGCTGAGGTGGGTATGGATGCGCATATTTATTATCTTAAAGTGCTAAAAGTTGCTCAATTTCTAATGGAAATGAAAGATAAATATCTTAATGAGACCCAGCTTGAGAATTTGAAAGAATACTTAGCAGAGGATGAGCATTTGGCCTTGGCCTATGCTAAACGACGTCAAGAATTGGCTGAGCAAATTAAACAATTTCATCAGGCTCTGATTTTAGGTATCTCGGGTTTGCCTCAAGACCAAGGTGTGGTTCACGGTGTCACGACTCGAAAATTGGGTAATTTTGGTTTTATCACCTTGAAAGATGGTGTTACGGCACCTGAATTGGTTGCTAACATTCAACAGGGTTTGGCTGAGGTTGTTCGTTTTACTCACCAAATGAGTGCTACTGCTACGACAACCAAAAAGCCCTTGTTAATCCTGAATGAAACCGCTTATGCGAATACCAATGAATCTAGTCTATTAAAAGATCAAGAAGGTAAACCTCAATTAATTCTCAGCTTAACGGAAAAGAACATTGAGCAATTTATTAGTGAAAACCGCTTTCCAGAAACGGGTGATTTTGCTGGTTTGTGCGACAAATGTATCCGGGTTACGACAGATGGTTTTGTGAGTAATCTCAGTGAATCTGCTGAGTATGAGCTTTATTTTGCTATTAATACGGCTGATGCGCCGCCTGTGATTCTCTATGATGCGCAAGCGGGTGTGCTTGGCGTTCTGGCCTGTTCTTGGCATAACGTGGCCAAGGGTGAGCTCGATGAGTTGATTCAAAAAATGCTAGCTTTGGGTGCTAAATCTTCACAAATCTTCATGGGTATTGGTCCCGGTCTAGGTCCCAAGAGCCTTGAATTTGGTACGGAGGATGCTAAGAAGTTTTATGAACCTGGAATGATGGACAGTCGTGATAATCGGTTTTTCCAAGGAAAACCTAGCTTGAAACAGTTTGTCCTAAAAAGAGAAGAGAATCCGACAAAATCCCTGCTTGATCTTCCCGGTATGCTAACTGAAATTGCTAAAGCGCAAGGCATTCCTAAAGAGCAGATTTACAATAGTGGTTGGGATTCTAAAGACAGTCCGGTATTTTTCAGTGCTAGAAGTTCTACGCCACCTGAAGAGCAAAAAGCTGCTTCTGAAAAGAAATATCCCAAAACTGCTCGTGGAATCACGTTCGCACATTCGCTAGCTACTGCTAATAGAAAGTCAAAAAACGAGGAAACACCGAGCTTGGGGTCGGGGCTAAGTTTGAGTTCGGGTTCGGAAAAGTAAGAAAATAACGTACATCACTTCGGAATAGTGAGAAAAATACGTAATGCCATTCGTAAGAGATGTTATCGCGGTCTGGAAAAACTAGATCTGGGTCGTTTTATTAGATAAACAGCATTATTGACTCAATTGACTCATTATGATTAAATAGAGTCAATTATTTTACTTTTGAGTCAATGGCTTATGAAGTATGTGGAAAAAGAATCAGTAACGCTGGAGTTTAAACAACAATTATCAAATCACTCGCAAATTGCCAAAACAGTGGTTGCTTTTTGTAATCAATTTGGCGGGAAGATTATCATTGGTATTGATGACCAACAAAATATTTGTGGGGTTAATGAGAGCAATTTAGATGAAACTATTGACGCGCTACAGCAGTCTATTTATAAAACTTGTACCCCAACGATTCTTCCTTCTATTTATACTCAGCGAATTCACGATAAATTAATTTTAATTATTGAAGTGTCTTCTGGCATGAATAAGCCTTATTTTGTTACCTCATTAGGATTAAATGAGGGTGTGTTTATTCGTGCTGGTGCACATACTGTGAAAGCCACAACAGGCATGATCCAGGAGTTAATTTGGAAAGGAAAGGGCTTGAGTGTCGATGAAATGCCGGTTTATTCAGCAAGTCGTTATGATCTAGATGAAGATAAATTTTTTAATTTTTTAAAAGAACATCGACAACATTATCAAACAGAGAATCTTGATGAGCAATTGCGCCACTATAGAGTCATTATTCAGGAGCATCAGAGGAATTATCCTAGTTTGGGAGGGTTGTTACTGTTTGGAAAGAACATAGAAAAATATTTGCCTGAGGCCTTTATTATATGTTCTCATTTTCAAGGAGCCAGTGGGCGCACGGCAATTGCTACTCAAGATTGTATGGGTAGCTTATTTGAGCAATTGCATAGTGCCATGAATTTTGTGGTCAGTAGGCTGAATAAAAGTTTTACTATTACTAAAATTAAAAGACAGGAGCAACTCGAAATACCAGAACTCGCTCTTCGAGAAATAATTATTAATGCTATTGTGCATCGAGATTATCAATTACCGGGCCCTATTAAAATTGCTATTTATGAGGATCGTGTTGAAATTTTTAGCCCGGGCAATTTTCCTGGGCCATTGAAAGTTGATCAGCTGGAAATGGGTATTACCTATATTCGTAATCACCTGATCTGTAAATTATTTCGAGAAGCAGGTTATATTGAAAAGCTGGGTTCGGGATTTTTAACCTTATTTAATAGCTATAGGCAGTATCATTTACCCTCTCCTAAAATTATTGAAGGGACAGGATTCATTAAATGCATCTTACCCAGAAGTGATAGACAGGGAAGAGCCTATCAGGCTAAAGAAAATGATGATGAAATTTTAGATCTATTTTATGCTAATCCTGAAATGAATGTACGAGAGATTATAAAAATATTGCCTATTTCTCGACAAACAGCCGCACGTCGCTTGTCTGAACTGGTGAGAGTCGGAAAAATAAAAAGAATAGGAAAGGGACCAGCGGTAAGATATAGAAGAATTTAAAAAAATGGTGGGGTGGATTAGGCGCGTCAGCGCCATAATCCACCGAAGATGGTGGACTACGATGCAAAAAACGCATCTAATCCACCCTACTCTCATATAGATTCTTAGGATATACTACTTCCCTAAAACCATGAGCAAGCCAAATGCGCGAACAATTGCCGAGCATTAGTTTTGAGTTTTTTCCACCCAAGACCGCAGAGGGAAAAGAGGCTTTAGGTTCAGCTGTTAAAACTCTCTCTGATTTACATCCACACTTTTTTTCAGTGACCTTTGGGGCCGGTGGCTCAACCCGGGAAGGAACCCTTAATACCGTCAAGACCCTACGATCCGATACCACTGTTTCAGTGGCACCCCATCTCGCTTGTATTGGTTCCACGCGGCAAGAAATTATTGAAATTTTGGAAGCTTATCGTAAGTTGGGTGTGAAGCGCTTGGTGGCCTTGCGGGGCGATCTGCCATCTGGCATGGGACAGAGTGGGGAATTTAGTTATGCCAGTGAGTTGGTAGAATTAATCCGTGAAACTACCCAAGATTATTTCCATATTGAAGTAGCAGCCTACCCCGAATTTCATCCTCAAGCTAAAGATGCTTTAAAAGATATTTTAAATTTTAAGAAGAAAGTGGAAGCTGGGGCGAATAGTGCTATTACCCAATATTTCTTTAATCCAGATGCTTATTTTTATTTTCGTGATTATTGCGCAGAATTTGGTATTACTATCCCTATTGTGCCAGGAATCATGCCGATTAACCAATTTGTTAAATTAAAACGATTTTCCCAAATCTGCGGGGCTGAAATTCCTCGTTGGTTAGGTGAGCGTTTTGAAGCCTATGGCGATGATCAAGACTCTATTCAGAAGCTGGGATTCGAAGTAGTTTATGAACTATGTCGGCGTTTACTCGCTGGCGGTGCGCCTGGCTTACATTTTTACACTCTGAATCATGCTGAATCAAGTGTACAATTAGTGCGCATGCTCAATTTGCAGGGTGCTGAAAAGGCGGCTTTGAGGGTAGTGGATTCCGCCATTTCCGCGGGGGCGTGAGAATGACTTGGTTTTTCAGCCAGACCAGAATAAAATGCAAGATTTTTGACAGGAAGTTTTAATATGAAGCAATTTAATGTATATGCCATTGGTAATGCTTTGGTGGACATTGATTTTGAAATCAGTGAGGACACCTTAGAACGTCTGGGAATTGCTAAAGGCGTGATGACCTTAATTGATGAAACCAAGCATCATCAATTATTGGAAGAGCTCGATGGGGTAAAACATTTAAAAACTTGCGGCGGATCTGCTGCAAACACTATTTATACTCTACAACAGCTGGGTGCTAAAACTTTCTATTCTTGTAAAGTAGGCTCCGATGAGCATGGCGATTTTTTTCTATCGTGATTTAGTTTTCATGGTGTTCAAACCAATTTACATGAAGGCCATCGCGAAGGCATAACGGGGAAGTGCATTGTATTAGTTACTCCCGATGCTGATCGCACCATGAATACTTTTTTGGGCGCGACTTCTGAATTCTCTAAAGCCCAGTTATCTGAGACAGCCCTAAAAAATTCTGAATATCTTTATATTGAAGGCTATTTAGTAGCTTCCCCTTCAGGTTGTGAAGCGGCTATTTTGGCCCGCCAATTAGCCAAGAAGCACCAGATCAAAACTGCGATCAGCCTTTCTGATCCCAATATGGTAACTTACTTTAAAGATGGGCTCTGTGCCATCATTGATGATCAAGTCGATATTATGTTCTGTAATGAAAAGGAAGCCTTGCTATTCAGCGGCAAGGAAACCCTGGCTGAAGCACAGAATATGATTAAAAAATACGCGAAAACCTTTGTAATTACTCTGGGTGAGGAAGGGGCTATTGTCTTTGATGGTGAGCGTTTTGCTTTTATCACTGCCTATAATGTGCCTGTTGTTGATACCGTGGGTGCGGGTGATGTATTTGCTGGTGCTTTTATTTATGCAGTGACTCATGGCTTCGATTACTTTGAAGCGGGCAATATTGCTAGCTTCGCTGCTTCCAAGGTAGTTTCTAAATTTGGCCCGCGGTTGAGCCAAGAAGAAATTGAGACTGTCCGCAACAAGTTTATGTCGGATGCAGCATCAGCTAAAACAGCATGAAGATGCAAAAGGGTCTGACCGCAGATTTTGTTGTGATAGGTGCAGGTATTGTTGGTCTCAGTATCGCCAGAGAATTGAGACGGCGTTATACAGACTGCCAAGTTTTAGTGCTGGAAAAAGAAAAGCATATTGGTGAGCATGCCAGTGGACGTAACAGCGGGGTCTTGCATGCTGGTTTTTACTATACCAAGGACAGCTTAAAAGCAAAATTTACCCGCGAGGGTAACCACCGGCTGCACGCCTATTGCCAGGAAAAGAAGATTCCTATTAATGCCTGTGGCAAATTGGTGGTGGCCCGGCATGAAGCGGATTTAAAAGGCTTAAAGGAATTGTTACAACGCGGGCAGACCAATGGCATCAAGCTGGAATGGATAACAGAACAGCAGGCCCAAGAAATTGAACCCCGGATTAAAACCTTTGGCTATGCTCTTTTTTCACCCACCACCTCTTCAGTTTCTCCCCAGCAAGTCATGGAACAAGTTTTAACCGATGCTCGCGAAGAAGGTATTCAAGTGCTTACCGGCGTAAAATATTTAAACAATGGCGGATGTCTGTTGCAGACTAACCAAGGCGAGGTTGAAGGCGGTTATATTGTGAACACGGCTGGTTTATACGCTGATCAGATTGCTAAAAATTTCTCATTTTCCAGGGATTATACCATCCTGCCTTTTAAGGGTTTGTATCTCTATGCCTCCTCTGGTGAAGAAAAGCTCAGGACGCATGTTTATCCAGTTCCAGATTTACGAAATCCCTTTCTTGGAGTACACTTTACCCTCACTGTAGAGGGTAAAGTGAAGATTGGCCCAACAGCCATTCCTGCTTTCTGGCGTGAGCATTATCACGGGTTTTCCCGATTTAGTTTTTTGGAAATGCTGGAAGTGTTAACACGCGAATTTGGACTCTTTATGAATGCTGGTTTTGATTTTAGAAAGTTGGCGCTCGAGGAAGTGAAAAAATATAGCCGCAGTGTCCTGACCAAGAGAGCGGCTGAATTAGTGAAAGATATTCACCCGAGTCATTATAAAACCTGGGGTAGGCCGGGTATTAGAGCGCAGTTGTTGAATATTAAAAAGCGTACTTTGGAGATGGATTTTATCGTGGAAGGTGATCATCAATCGATGCATGTGCTGAACGCTGTGTCACCCGCTTTTACCTGTGCTTTTCCGTTCGCAGAACATGTGGTGGATTTGATAGAGATGAAATTGAACGGTAAGGATAAATAATTTTAATGAACTTCATTAAACAAGAACTACAAAAATCACAGGCCCTAATTAATTCAATGCTGGCTAACGAAGCGCTATTGCAAATGGTAGATGCTATTGCCAGGCGCTGTGTTCTTTCCTTAAAAAATAATGGAAAGATTTTATTAGCCGGCAATGGAGGCAGTGCTGCGGACAGTCAACATCTGGCGGCGGAATTAATCTGCCGTATTTCTCAGGATCGACCGGCTATTGCGGCAATTGCTTTAACCACGGATACTTCTGCATTAACAGCCATTGCCAATGATTATGCCTATGATTATTTGTTTGCTCGCCAGGTTGAAGCACTAGGCCAGCCTGAAGACGTCTTTATTGGTATATCCACTTCGGGAAAATCGCCCAACATCTTGAAAGCCTTGCAAGCGGCACGGGCCAAGGGGCTCATTACTATTGGCTTCAGTGGCCAAAGCTCTCCCCTCATGGCAGAGTGTTGTGATTTTGTATTGAATATTCCTTCTACCGAAACACCAAAAATTCAAGAAGGCCATATTACGATGGGTCATATTATTTGTACTTTGATTGAGGAAGCGCTGTATGGTCAAAGCATGCGTTCAGCGGCTTCAATTCGGTTGAAAAGCTATGCTACGTGATTATTGTAGATAAAACTAGTGGATTACGGCCGTCAGGCCCGTAATCCACCGAACGGACTAATAAAAATATTATCAGGATTGGATAAATGAACTTAGGACAAGTCGCCAGAAAAGATGAATTGGTTTTGGAAAATGCGGCTGAATTAGCTGCTGATATCAAGAGGCAAGTAGGAGAAGGAAAAAGGATGGCCTTTGTTTCCGGCAATTTTAATGTTGTTCATCCTGGCCACTTAAGCTTGCTGAATTTTGCCGCGGAATGCGCGGATATTCTGGTTGTCGGTGTTAATCCTGATACTGCACCAGGCACCCTATTATCACAAGATTTGCGTTTACGCGGCATACGCGCCATTGGCTGCGTTGATATAGCGGTGCTTCTAACTTGTCAGCCTGAAGAATTGATTGCAGAGCTCAAGCCTGAATTTGTCGTTAAAGGGAAAGAACATGAACAGCATGCTAATCCAGAGCAGCTCGTTGTTGAAAATTATGGCGGTCGCTTGCTATTTACTTCCGGCGAAGCTTCACTATCATCGCTAGATCTATTACGACGTGAATTCCAAGAGGCTAATTTATCAACAATAAAAAAGCCGGTAGAGTATTGCCAGCGGCATGAACTAAATATGCCCAGATTGGTTGAGATTGTGCGTCGGTTTAAGGAATTAAAAATTGTTGTTTTGGGTGATATGATTATTGATGAATATATCACTTGTAATCCCTTAGGGATGTCTCAGGAAGATCCGAGCATTGTGGTGATGCCGATCAAGCGCGATTTGTTTTTGGGGGGAGCAGGTATTGTCGCAGCCCATGCTAGCAGTTTAGGAGCCGGGGTGAATTATTTTACCGTGGTGGGAGATGATGAGACCGCTGGTTTGGCGCGCAAATACTTAGAAGATTATCAGGTGACTTCTTATTTAATTAAAGACAAAAGTCGCCCGACTACTTTAAAGCAAAGATACCGGGCTGGCGGTAAAACGCTACTCCGCGTTTCTCATCTTCGTCATCATGAAATTGGTAAGGAACTGATTCGTAAACTCCGTACCGAGCTAATCAAGGCCATTAAAGATGCTGATTTGGTGATATTCTCAGATTTTAATTATGGTTGCCTGGCTCCTTCCTTGGTGGATGCAGCTATTGCACTGTGTAATCAAGAAAACATTCCCATGGTGGCAGACAGTCAAGCCTCTTCGCAGATGGGAGATGTATCGCGTTATCAGGGGATGATGTTGATTACGCCAACTGAACATGAGGCTCGATTGGCGGTTCGCGACACCAGTTCTGGTCTGGTTGCCTTAGCCGAAAATCTACAGAAAAAAGCAGCGGCCAAGCATGTATTTGTCACCCTAGGCGCTGAAGGTTTATTGGTTCAATCGGCGGAAAGCACGCGTAATGGATTGAATACTGATCAACTTCCTGCGCTTAATGCGGCGCCAAAAGATGTTGCTGGAGGAGGGGATTGCTTATTAACAGCGGCGGCTATGGCTTTGGTCGCAGGAGCTAACATTTGGGAAAGTGCCTATTTAGGTTCGATAGCGGCTGCTTGTCAGGTCGGTCGTATTGGTAATTTGCCCCTATTAGCCCAAGAAATTCTCCAGGAATTAACGATATGAAAGCTGTTTTACTGTCTGCTGGCATGGGAATACGTTTACGGCCGATTACCAATACGGTGCCTAAATGTATGGTTGCTATCCAGGGAAAACCCTTGATGCAATATTGGCTGGATTTGCTTTTGCCGCAGCCAGTAGAGCGTATTTTAATTAATACGCATTATTTACCAGAAGTGGTTAGATCCTATGTACAGGCTTCTCCCTGGCAATCTCGTTTGGAATTGGTGCATGAAGAGGAGCTATTAGGGACGGGTGGTACCGCTTTAAAAAATCGTGCTTTTTTAAACGATGGTCCTTTTATCATTGCACATGCAGATAATTTAACGCGCTTTGATGTCAATGCTTTTATCCAGGCGCATGCCCAGCGACAGGCGGGAGTGGAAATCACCATGATGACTTTTGATACCGACACGCCGCAAAGCTGTGGGATCGTCGAATTGAATGATCAAGCGGTAGTAGTAGCCTTTCATGAGAAAATGTCTAATCCGCCGGGTACTCGAGCGAATGCGGCGGTTTATATTATGGAGCCTAGTGTGCTGGATTTTCTAGCTGCTTTGAACAAAGCAGTGATTGATCTGAGTACCGAGGTCTTGCCCCATTATTTGGGTCGTATACAAGCTTTTCATAATGCGGATTATCATCGTGATATTGGTACGCTGGAGAGTTTAAGGCTGGCGGAGGCAGAGTTTTAAGAACCGTCATTGCTTCGTCGCAATGACAACTAAATGAGGTTATAAAATGAAAATATTAGTAACAGGTGGTTGTGGTTATAAAGGTCATGTATTGGTTCCTAAGCTGCTCGCGCGTGGCTATGAAGTCGTTACTTTAGATACGGAATGGTTTGGTAATTTTCACCAGCCACACCCTAAATTAAAAACGGTTAAGGGTGATGTCTGTAAGATTGATACTATTCCCTTAGATGGTGTGGATTGCATTATTCATCTTTCTTCTATTGCTAATGATCCCTGCGGTGATTTAAATCCCCAATTAACTTGGGAAGTCAGCGCCTTGGCCACCATGCAATTGGCTGATAAAGCCAAGCGATTGGGTATCAAGCGTTTTATTTATGCTTCTTCAGGCTCTGTTTATGGTGTGAAAGAAGAGGATCAAGTGACTGAAGATTTGGAGCTGGATCCCATTTCCGCTTATAACAAAACCAAAATGGTTTCTGAGCGTGTTCTCATGAGTTATCAGGATGATATGGTAGTGCAAATGGTGAGACCGGCTACCGTTTGTGGTTATTCACCACGTATGCGTTTGGATGTTTCAGTGAATATGCTGACCATGCAAGCTTTGATGAATGGCAAAATTACCGTATTCGGTGGTAATCAAGTACGCCCCAATATTCACATTGATGATATTACTGATGTTTATCTATTTTTGCTTGATCATCCCGAGGTGACAGGCGTTTATAATGCAGGCTTTGAAAATATTTCCATCCTTGATATTGCTAATATGGTTACTCAGTATATTCCAGCGGAAGTGGTGGTTACGCCTTCCAATGATCCTCGTTCCTATCGTGTGAATTCTGATCGCTTGTTGTCTAAAGGATTTAAACCTAAGAAAACTGTGGACCATGCTATCCAGGAAATGATTGAGAAATACCAAAGTGGCGTTCTCAAAAACGAAGACCATTTTTACAACTTAAAATGGATGCAGAAGACGGTGATATAAGGATCTTCACATGAAAGCATTAGCTCCCGTAGAAAGTTTTTTTGCTGATTATGCCAGCCGCTTACAAGCGATCTTAGCAAGCAGTGATTGGAAGCCAGTGGCTCAACTGGCGTTTGATCTGTATTTTTGTTGGATGAATAAAAAGCAGGTATTTATTTGCGGTAATGGCGGTAGTGCTGGTAATGCCATTCATTTAGCCAATGATTTTGTGTTTGGTATTGCTAAACGTACGGGCGGTGGTTTGAAAATGAATGCGCTTTCGGCAAATCCAGCGGTGATGACTTGTCTGGCCAATGATGTAGGCTATGAGCGTATTTTCACCGAGCAATTGGCTGTGCAAGGTGAACCCGGCGATTTATTAATAGTGCTTTCTGGCAGCGGAAACTCACCCAATATTCTTTCTGTTCTGCAGCAAGCCAAGGCCATGAAAATCAAGTCCTATGCTATCCTTGGTTTTTCTGGTGGCCGCAGTAAGGAATTGGCTGATGTGCCTATTCATTTTCCTATCGACGATATGCAGCTTGCTGAGGATTTGCAATTAGTCGTAGGACATATGTTAATGCAATGGTGTTATGAAAATCGACCTGAGGTAGAGCTCAGTGAAGGGGTGTGCAATGCATAAATTATTCGTTATCGGCAGCAATTCATTTTCGGGCGCGAGCTTCGTTGATTTCGCTCTCGGTAAAAATGCCCAAGTTATCGGAACCAGTCGCTCTGCTGAGCCGGTGGATTCCCTTTTGCCTTATAAATGGCGTAATCACCAGAATTTTGCTTTCCATCAACTGGATCTCAATAAAAATTTACCCGAGATGATGGACTTAATGAAGTCCTTTAAACCTGATTATGTGGTCAATTTCGCTGCCCAAAGTATGGTAGCGGAAAGTTGGCGTCATCCAGCGGATTGGTTTCAAACCAATGCTGTTTCAACCGTTAAACTGCATGATGAATTGCGTCAATGCGATTTTATGAAGCGCTATGTTCATATCTCAACCCCAGAAGTTTATGGTAGTTGCTCAGGTTTTGTGAAAGAAGACTTTCCCTTTAACCCCAGCACACCCTATGCCGTTTCTAGGGCCGCGGCTGATATGAGCTTACGCACTTTTTTTGCAGCCTATCATTTTCCTGTGGTGACTACACGTGCGGCCAATGTGTATGGTCCAGGCCAACAATTGTATCGCATCATTCCGCGAACCATTTTGTTTATCCTGCTGGGTAAAAAATTACAACTGCACGGTGGAGGTCATTCCACCCGCTCTTTTATTCACATGAGAGATGTATCCGAGGCAACTTGGCGAATTATGGAGGGTGGTAATAATGGCGATACTTATCACATTTCGACCCGTGAAATTGTTTCCATTCGCGAGCTGGTGGAACGCATTTGCCGAAAACTGGAAGTGCGCTTTGAAGATCAGGTTGAGGTGGTAGGTGAACGGCTTGGCAAAGATGCTGCCTATCAGCTTGATAGCTTGAAAGTGCGTAGCGAACTAAATTGGCAGGATCAGGTCAGCCTGGAGAAAGGCCTGGATGATTGTATTGCCTGGGTTCGTGAACACTTTGATGTTTTAAAAAATCAACCATTCGATTATATTCATAAAGTGTAATGACTATGACTTCAATAACAGAATTGGAAATGATTGCGCGTCAATTACGAGCGCGCATCATTAAAACCTCACACCAAGCAGGTATTCCGCATTTAGGCTCCTGCCTGTCCTGCGTGGATATTCTGACCGGCCTATATTTTTCAGTGCTACGCATTGATCCCGCCAAACCGCGTGATCCTGATCGGGATCGCATGATTCTGAGCAAGGGACATGGTGCCCCGGCTTTGTTTCAAGTCTTGGCCAAGCGTGGTTTTTATCCTGAAAGTTGGTTGGATACTTATGGTGAAGATGGGGGTTTGTTTGCTGAACATCCGCCAACTCCTGAACAATTACCAGGAATTGAGGCTGCCACAGGTTCTCTGGGTCATGGCTTACCCCTGGGCTTGGGGATGGCGCTTGCAGCTTGCATCAATGGGAAAAAATATCATGTTTATGCAGTCTTGAGTGATGGAGAGTGCAATGAAGGTTCGGTTTGGGAAGCGGCTATGTTAGCGGCGGCCCAAAAAGTTAGTAATCTGTGTGTTATTGTGGATTTCAATAAATGGCAAGCCACAGGCAGAAGCTGTGAAGTCATGGCCTTGGAGCCTTTTGCGGATAAATGGCGAGCCTTTGGTTGGAATACTTATGAAATCGATGGTCATCATATGAAAACCCTGCTTGAAACTTTGGGGAAATTCCCAGCAGCCAATGGCAAACCCACGGCTATTATTGCCCATACTGTCAAGGGCAGAGGGGTTTCCTTTATGGAAGATGATAACAATTGGCATTATCGTATTCCTTCGGCTGAAGATGTGCTAGCAGCTGAGCGAGAATTAATGCAGGAGGTAGTTGCATGAGAAATGCCTTTGCTGATGCTTTAACCCAATTAGCCCGTGAAGATCAGCGCTTGGTTTTGCTCTCCGGTGATATTGGCAATAAACTGTTTGATAAATTTAAGCAAATTGACCCGCTCCGTTTTTATAACTGCGGCGTAGCTGAAGCCAATATGATGGGTGTGGCTGCTGGTATGGCTCTTTCGGGGTTACGGCCGGTTATTTATACTATTACGCCATTTACGACGACTCGCTGTTTTGAACAAATTCGTGTCGATGTTTGCTACCATCAGGCGCCAGTGATTATTGTTGGCACAGGCTCAGGTTTGTCCTATGCCGAACTGGGTCCTACGCACCATTCTTTAGAGGATATGGCCATTCTGCGCACTCTGCCAGGGATGTGCGTGCTGGCTCCCTGCGATGCCGTTGAATTAGAGTTAATGCTGCGAGAAGCTTTAAAACAAGATCGGCCAGTGTACATCCGCATTGGCAAAAAAGGTGAGCCAATCATTCATGCTCAAATGCCTAACTTGCGTATTGGCGAGGCTCTGGTGGTTCGTGAAGGGACAGATCTTGCTTTGCTAAGCGCCGGTATTGTCATGCCTGAAGTTCTAAAAGCAGCAGATAAACTTAAAGAACAAGATATTTCGGCGGAGGTGGTTTCTTTTCATAGTGTTAAACCCTTGGATACCACTTATCTGCAAAAGGCTGCAGAGCGCTTTAAACTCCTGGTTACTGTTGAAGAACATGGTTTAATTGGTGGTTTAGGAAGTACTGTGGCTGAATGGCGTGCTCGCGATCATGCTGCTATACAACAACTCAGTATAGGTACGCCCGATGAATTTATGCATGAGATTGGCAGTCAGAAATATGCTCAGGTGAAATATGGTTTGGAAGCCGAGAAGATTGCTGAAAAAATATTAGAAATTATCAATCCTCTCTCCCGCTTGCGGGAGAGGGTAGGATAAGGGTGTTGGTATGCGCATTGGACTTGATTTTGACAACACCATTGTTAATTACGATAACATCTTCCATACAGTAGCCTTAGAACAAGCAGTTATTCCTAAGGATTTGCCAGCTAACAAGTTGGCTATCCGTGATTATCTCCGCAGTATTGATCAGGAAGAGGTGTGGACAGAAATGCAGGGCACGGTCTATGGCGCTCGCATGAATGAAGCTGAGGCTTATCCCGGTGTGCTTGAATTTATCAAGCAAGCCAAAGTGGCAGGTCACACTCTGGCTATTGTTAGCCACAAAACCAAGACCACCTTCCGCGGTCCCCAATATGATCTTCATGCTGCTGCCCGAGGCTGGATAGAACGTTATTTAGTAGAAGAAGGCGTTTCTTTAATACCGGAAAACCAAATCTATTTTGAATTGACCCGGGATGAGAAATTAGCCCGGATCGCAGATTTTGGCTGCGAGGTTTTTATTGACGATCTGCCAGAAGTTTTATTGGCCGCTACTTTTCCGACCACAACCCAGCGTATCCTCTTTGATCCTCAGGGGCATCATCAAGATAAACACCCTGAATTGAAGATTTTCTCTATTTGGGAAACACTAATCTCATTATTATCTCCTCCCTCCGCGTGTTCTTTACGTGTGGGCGAAGGTCAGGGAGGGGGGTAAGATGAACGATTCCCCCGAATTCATTACTCAAATCTCCTCCTTGCTCACCAGCGTGGGCCTCAAGCCCGATGTACACGCGATTAAGAATTGCACCCAGGGCCGTAACAATCGTACCTATCGTATCCAAACGGGTGAAGGCTCCTTTGTGGTTAAACAATACTTACGGCAAGAAGGAGATACCCGCGATCGCTTGGCTTCGGAATTTGCTTTTCTAAGCTATGCTAAACAAGTAGCACCTTCAATGATCCCTCAGCCTTTTTTTCAGGATTTAAAGCGAGGTATGGCTCTCTATGAATATCTAGAAGGAGAACCTCTACAAGCCCATGAGATTACTGCCGCTGAAGTTAATCAAGCCGCCCAATTTTTTTGTGCTTTAAACGAAGCGAGCATGCGTGCCAAGGCTGCTGATTTGCCCCAGGCTTCAGAAGCCTGTTTTAGTATTCAGGAACATTTTGACCTTATTGGTATTCGTATTCAGAATTTGGAAAACATGAAACCAGACAGTGGAGAGGATCAGGCGGCCAAGCAGCTGGTGAATCGTTTAAGTGCATATTGGTGCTATCTGGTTGCTGAAGTTATCCGACTTGCCCAAAAAGAAGGAATTGATCTCAATAGATCTTTAGACCGAGAGCAACGTTGCATTTCACCTTCTGACTTTGGTTTTCATAATGCACTCAAAATGCCCGATGGTCGAATTTGCTTTTTAGATTTTGAATATGCGGGCTGGGATGATCCTGCTAAAATGACAGGTGATTTTTTCTCGCAATTAGCTTTGCCTGTGCCTGCGGAATTATTTACTGATTTTGTTCAACAAGTGATGCAACCTTTTCCTCAGGCAGAATTATTGATTCGACGCGCTCGCCTGTTGCGCTGGGTATATCGGGTGAAATGGTGCTGTATTGCCTTAAATATTTTTCTTCCTGTTCATCTTGCCCGTTATCGCTTTTCGAATCCTAAGCTCGATGTGCGTGAATTTAAATGCGGACAAATAGATAAAGTTGCTTATTTACTGAAATCATTGGAGTCACAAAACCATGGCCTATATTGATTTTTTATCTGCGGTGCATAAGAGCACTAAGCGTGATTATCTTGCCCGGGTTAATGATCCAGATTACCCCAAGGCCAAGGCGGCTGAGCTTTCTAAACAATGGGGCTATGATTATTGGGACGGTGATCGACGTATTTGTTATGGCGGTTATCGTTATATGGAGGGTCGCTGGGAAAAAGTAGCCCGTGCTATGATTGAGCAATATAATCTTAAACCTGGCGATAAAATCCTGGATGTGGGCTGCGGTAAGGGCTTTTTACTGTATGATTTCACTAAAGTACTGCCTGGTCTGGAAATTTATGGCTTAGATATCTCAGACTATGCTATTGCCAATTCCAAGGTAGAAATTCGGGATCGTTTACAAGTGGGCAGTGCTAATCACTTACCCTTCCCCGATGAGCATTTTGATTTAGTGTTTACGATTAACACCTTGCATAATCTGCCTAATTACGATCTTGATAAGGCTTTGAGAGAAATCGAGCGTGTGGGCAAGAAAAATAAATACATTTGTGTCGAGTCCTATCGCAATGAAGTTGAAAAAGCCAATTTGCTTTATTGGCAGGTGACCTGCGAAGCTTTTTGCACCCCCCAAGAATGGGATTGGTGGTTTAAGCAGACGGGTTATACCGGAGATCATTCGTTTATTTATTTTGAATAACACTGTGTTGTCATTGCGACGCGGCAATCCATGTAGATTGCTGCGTTGCAAAGAACGCTCCTCGCAATGACAGCTTCTCAGAATGTATAAGATAATTGGAGGAACAAATTTTGACTACACTCCCCAAAACCATGAAAGCCGCCATTCTCACCGAGCTTCGAGCTCCCTTGGTGGTCACTGAAATCGAACTGCCTCAAAAACTCGAGGTGGGTCAAGTATTGGTAAAAGTACACTATAGTGGTATTTGCGGTTCTCAGTTGGGCGAAATTGATGGAGCCAAAGGAGAAGATAAATATCTTCCTCATCTGCTAGGCCATGAAGGTTCTGGCACTGTTGTTGCCATTGGTCCGGGTGTACGTCAGGTTAAACCTGCAGATAAAGTCGTTCTCCATTGGCGTAAAGGTTTAGGTATCGAATCTGAAACGCCTGTTTATACTTGGCGAGGCCGTCAGGTAAATGCCGGTTGGATTACGACCTTCAATGAGTATGCTATTGTCTCTGAAAACCGTCTCACCAAAATACCAGCGGACTCTAATCTAGAAGTTGCAGCCTTATTTGGTTGTGCTGTTACCACGGGGTTTGGTGTGATTGAAAATAATGCCAAGGTGAAAATTGGGGAATCTGTCATTGTCTTTGGTGCTGGCGGTATTGGCCTCAATATTGTGCAAGCGGCAGCCTTGGTTTCTGCCTATCCCATTATTGCGGTCGATTTACATGATAATAAACTTGAACTTGCTGCTGCCATGGGTGCAACCCATACGATTAATAGCAGTGCTGGGGATGTGCTCCAAGCCTTACAAAAAATTCTGGGCAGTAGCGGAGCGGATGTATTTATTGATAATACTGGGGTTCCCGCTATCATTGAAATGGGCTATCAGCTGATTAAACCCAATGGTCGAGTGACTCTGGTTGGTGTGCCGCGTAAAGGCAATAATATTAATATTTATTCCTTGCCCTTACATTTAGGCAAGGGAATTAGTGGCTCTCATGGTGGAGATACCATTCCCCATCAGGATATTCCCCGGTATCAGCAATTATTCGATAAGGGGATTATTAAACTACGTGAATTGATTACCGATTTCTGCTCTTTAGATAAGATCAATGAGACCATTATCAATATTCGGAATGGGAAAATTGGGGGAAGATGTGTGATAGAAATGTAGTTTTAATTCAAATTCATGCGTCATTGCGAATCGGCATGACGAGGGTAAATAAAGAGAAAATTTAATGAAACAATCCAATCACTTAATAGCCATTTATGATTTTGGACTATTCCCTTATGCCTTAGGAGATGTTTTGACCTGGAATATTCGCACCGCCATGCGTTGTGAGGAATTGGGCAAGGAATTCGTGGATGTTTTTATCTGCCTTGATGAATATGATCATGCTAATGTTCATCAGCGTGATCTGGTTACTGCTGATAATTATGATTTATTCTTCACTGAACTATATAGTGCTTTTGGCACCAATCCAAGATTAGGCAATCTTCATTTTTTTAGAAACAGAGAAGCCATGCTAGCGTGTTTGCAAGGAATGGTGCATAACGATACCGAAAATACGGAACGATATGATCATTACCTGAATATCCTCAAGCAGAATAATAAGAGTAAGAATTTTCGCGATAAAATAATCGAATATTTAGAAAGCTCGCGTTTCAAACCATTAATAAAAAAACTGATTAAGCAATTTTTTTCAAAAAAAATAAAAGAAGCGGTCAGTGGAGCGGTTTCGACTAAATATGCGCTCAGTAATTATTTCATCAATGAGGTTCGCTCACATGAGGTGATCAATCAATTTTATAAAAAAAATAATTATATTCCTCGTTTAAATCTTGCATTAGGCTGTGTTCCTGATGTGGATGAGTTTATTGATCGTAAATTACAAGGTAAAATCATTGTTCCTTTTCATCTTCGTTTACGCAGACTTGATCTTGGCTATGGTGGCGATAATTCCTATACGCGGGATTCAAATTTTCTCGAATGGTATAACTTTATAAGAGAGGCGAGCATAAAATATCCTCAAGTGCAATTTATTGCCCTGGGGCGCTTGCAGGAAAAACCCTTAGAGTTGCTTAGATTGCCGAATGTAACCAGCCTAAGAATATTGGGAATGGGGCTGGGGCATGAATTAACTTTAATGTTGAAAAGTCATTTTTTTATGGGCTCTTCTAGTGGTTTTGCAGCTTATGCCAATTTCACCCCCCTTCCTTATTTTGTTACCCGTATGAATGAAGCTGCTTGCGAAGCCTATGATATTCCCTATCCAGCTGAACATTTGCCTTTTGCGCATGAGAATCAAAAATTGATTTATGAAGAAGAAACCACCGAGCTCTTGATGCGACTATTAGTAGAGGGTTTGTCTAATTTAAATATTAATCTGGGCACATCTGTTAAGACTGAGGAGCCATCTTCTGAACTCGATGTGGCTGCTTGGATCAGGGACAATTCAAAACGCAGGCATACAGCCAGCACCACCTGCCGATTTTATCAGGATGAAAAATATCGCTTAGAGGAAACCCTCTATTTGTTATTGCCCTATCTTGAAAATGCTCACCAAGCTTATGCTGAGCAGGATTTTGAAAAAGCACAATATCTAGTCAAAATGCTTAAGACTAATTTTCCGGAGCTTTGCAAGCGGATTCCTCAATTCTTGATTTTAGAAGCTGAGCTTGCAGATACCGCCCGCCTTAATAGACTAACGCCGGCGGCACCACTAAATTAGCTTTCAAATGTGACCAACGGCTTATGATGTTAGCGGCGATTTCTGGGGTTAACGCTATAAAGACATTAGCATTCTCTGGTACTTGATCCGGACTATATACAGGTTTGCCTAAATGTTCCTGGCCAATGCGGTTGGTATCTTCGTCTACAAAAAAATCAACCTTGCTATCCATCAGGGAAAAAAGCCAGGTTGCAGCTATCGCTGTACCCCAAATGCCTCGAGGATGATTATAGGGGATCGCTTGGGCCTGTTTAATGATATCACTTAGCCATTGGAGGCTATTTTTAGGATAGGTTGCTGTATATTGCTCAGTGAGCTCACTGAAGAGCATGGGTTTGCTTTGTGAAGCCTGCCTTGGTCTGAGTAAAATAGAAAGTTCACGCTTAACCCAAGCATCAGAATGGGTGATAACCTCATAATTTGCTTGGTGCGCGATTTTAATGAGATCAGGCATGACAAAATGTGAACAATGATCTGCTACTAAGAGGTTATATGGATTAACTTGGGGGTTGGGTACTTGAATGAGCACCAGGCCATGGGGTGTCAATAGATGTTTAATATCTTCCAGCCAGCGAACGGGAAAAGGTAAATGTTCGAAGACATGAACCAAGGTAATGATATCAAAAGGCCCTTTGATTTTATCTAGAGAGCCCGAAGCAAAAGCCTCTACGCCGGGAATACTTTCTACTTCCTTCCGGTGTTTATCATCGATTTCAAAGCCCACCATTTGCCAAGCTGGAGCTAGACCACCGAAACAACGTAGCAGTTCACCATTGGCGCAGCCGATATCTAATAAACGGCCGGGTTTACTCAGGTCTAAAAAGGGAGCAGCTTGCTGAAATACTTTGGCGGAGCGTGGCATTTGCTTTTTGTCCGCAGTGATGATGCTTTGTTCGCTACCCGCGCTTTGAGTGTAAATTTTATATTTGCTGTAAACCTTGCTGGTTTCATCGTGCCAATTTTGATCAATTGGAGTTTGGACACACTGACAAGCAGTACACGTCGCGAGATGACCACCGGAATGCCAGGGTACGCAATCTGAGGCAACACGAGGGAGGCTGGGGTAATTACTGAATTCGTGAAGTTGCTGTGCTCCACAAATATGGCATGGCACAGCAGTGTATATTAATTGTGAATCCTTTGACATGAATTCTCCGCTAAAGCAATTTTGCAATCGTACCAGAATAATAAGATGTTACAAGTAAAAAGCTGGTTGAAAATTCTCCTATTTTTCCTGCAAACATGCTAGGATCGGTAAGCTAATTTTAGGGACGTTAATTGATCATGATTCAATACCTTAATGACAAAGGATCTAGTCAATTTTTGCTCAACTGTATTCAACCAATTAGAAATCACTTTATAAAGCTGGATGAACGGATTTGTGTTTTTGTAAGCTTTAGCCTGATTCTATTTACCTTAGGCTATTGTTTTATTCCGCATAGCAATGCCTATTTACAAACTTTTTTAGCGGAGCATATTGAGCTATACAGTATTGTGGATTCTTTTCCGCAGCGTATGGCCTATAACTTATTTTTAGTGACGATTACCTTGCTAGCCATTTTGAGCGCCCGACTATCCAAGAATCTACCCCATAATCAATATGTGCCAAGTAAGCATTGGCCAATCTTAATTTTTACTTTTCTGTTAATGGCGGCTGTTACTAATTTATTCATTTTAAATCTGGATACGCGGGCTTTTAAAATATTTTTGATTATCTTTGTTGCAGCTTATACCGCATCCTATGCCAAGTGGCGATGGATTGCTTGGAGTATGTTAGCTGCTTTAATCCTTCTCGCTACCTTGCCAGGATGGCTTCATACGCCTGCACCAATGACATCCATATTAAAAGATATTGATCAGCATTATAACACTGTGATTTATAGAGGACGACAGCTAGCAGCAGGTTATTTATTTTCGCAAGATAATCCTCCTTATTACAGCTTATTGTGGTCTACTTTATTAGGTATTTTCTCAAAGGAATTTCAAGTGCCAACGTTTGCAATGCTGGTGCGCTTTGTGCAACTAGGCCAATTACTTTGTTTGCTTGCCTTTGTGCTAGCAGGCTGGATCCGTATTCGTTGTTTCAATGACAGAACTCGAACCTTAGCGCTCATTTTTTTAACCCTGGGCGTGATACCCTGGCTCAGTACGGATAGTTTTGCCATCTGGTTCCCCAATCAATCAGGATTACGCTTTTTAATGATGCCTGTGGCCCTGTGCTTTTCAGCAGTTATTGAAAGAGTTTCCAAAATTCAGGCAGGAATGATGGTTGGTGGTATATCCGGATTGGCCCTAATAGCAAATTTTGAGACTGGGATCGCCGTCACTGCAGCTATGGGTATCACTTGGCTGCTACAATTGAGACATCAACCTCGTCGGCTGTGGCTTTATTCTGTAATCGCTGGGATTGCTGGTTTTTTCAGCATATTTTTAGTTTATTCCCTAATGTATTTCTACTTCTTTAAGGCTTGGCCTCTGGGATCTATCTTTACCTTCTTTTTGACCTATGTTGCAGGTTTCGGGGGGCTTGAATTGCCCTTCCGTCCTATCGTATTGGTGATGATGGCTCATGCGGGTTATATTTTTATCCAATCTATTCAGGGAGTATTAAATCCTCAAGCTAAGGTTAGTGACCCAATGACTTGTGCCATTGCGACTATGATTTTAGTCTGGTTTCCGTATTATTTTAACCGTCCTGATGATTGGGACTTGTGGGTTTTAATCGCGCTTTATTGCCTCTTGATCATTCCTATATTTGTTGAAAGCCGTCAAAAAAATTTAGTCCTATTTATTCTTGCCTCAGTGATTATTCTTCCTATCGCGGTTAGAAGTCTGCCGGTTTTTGTGCTATCACCATTAAAAGACATTCATTGGGAGACAAGATTAAAAGCAGGCTGTGGAGATGGGCTAATATTACCCCAGGATTATTGTGCACATTTAGAAGATCGGGCTAAGACGCTGAAAGATTTTTCAACACGAGGATCTGTGGCTTGGTTGAGTGTTTTGCCAGTAATGACTAATCAAGCTACTCCTATTTCAAATCCCTTATGGACAGGAAATCTTTTGGAAATCACTTTAACAAACCAAGAATTTGCTAAGCTGGTTCAAAAAATAAAAAATACAAAAGTGCAGTATTTACTTTTTGATGATCCCAAAGATCCCTTTATTCAACCTCGAAGCCCAGAATCCTCATTTAATCATAAGCTGATTGCCGCACTGGGCGCGGATTATTGCAGGCCTTATCTTTCAGGGGGTTGGCTGATAGCGCAAAGACAAAGTCAGGGGCATTGTTAGATAAAACTACGCCGTCATGCCGAAGCCGCGATGACGGAGCTGCATAATTTAATCATAGTTCTCCGATTTAGCAGCTATTAAGCTAAGGGACTGCATGTCTTGTATGTCCTTTTGTCTGCAAGCAACATTTTTTCCGATACCATATTTGAAATCTAATCTGACATCTAGTTTTTTGTTAAATAAGAGAGCACTTTGTATTAAGTTGGCTCGAACCAATTTTGGTCTGGGCTGAGAGGACAATGATTCCTTTTTATTTTCATTCATAATAAGGCAATGAGAATATTGAAGGGGTAAAAGTAAGAGAGACCAGCCATTGCTCTCAGCACTAATCTGCACGTTGTTCCGTTCAAATCTGAGTTCAGTGTTTTTAGCCTTAACGAGATTTTTAGCAATCGAGGCGGATATAGATTCTTGTACCACGACTGAATTGTCGAACAAAAAATCTGGTTTTGATATTTGCTGAAATATAGCATCGGCGGTGGTTGTCATTTGAATGAGATGAGTGGGGCTGTAATTAGCCAAATTAGCATGCTTAATTTCATATAAATAAAGCGGTGGGGTCGGTATTTCAGAGATAAGGAATCCTAAAAAAAAGAATTTAATTTTTTCAAGATTACTAATAGTCCAAATAGAGTCTTTATTTTTTTCACCAACTGCACAAATGACAGCAGTATTGAAATATCCAGTAATTTTATTCATGGCATCATGCTGAAGAGGGTGGGTTGTATTTAAAATGTCGAGATATTCCTTTCTAAATGAGGAGCCTAGAATGGGTTTGCTATGTGTATTTTTTAATTGATCAAATAATTTAATGGCATGATCGACAACTTTATAATTAGGGTAATGATTGGGGCCGGAAGTTGCCGCAGGCGGATTTTGAGTTAAGACCAATGTTAAATTTTTATCATCCAATAAGGCATCCGAAATAATATATCTCGCGCCCAAGGCTCGTAAGGCCTTAAGATTTAAGTTATAAACATTGAGAAAGTGTCTATCAAATATATCCGTTCTTTTAGCTAAGACATTTTGAAAAAAAATAAAAGTAGGTAAGGAAATTAAATGACCGTATTCCTCTAAAGTGGGAATATTATAATTCCATAAATCGGAGAACATATGTCTATTTTTATAGCGACTGTATAAAAATTCTCGTGTAGCAATATAATCATTTGGAGAGTGAGTGTTTGAGAAATTAGAGTGCATAAAAGGCCGTAGAGGAGAGTTTTTGCTGGCAAAATAAGAGATGGTTGTGCCTTTAAAGGTGTCGCCGGGGTTGAGTCCTATTTGATTTTTAAGATAAGCCACTATGGGAGTTTCTTCAGGGTATTTTAGATGAACACGATTCTTGGCGATAGCGTGAAACCAAATGAAGGTTGCTAGCATAGGAATCAGAGTTAATGATAATAATATCTTCGAACTTGGAAGTGCGAAGTCGTCATCGCGAGGCTGCGAAGCGCTTAGCCGTGGCGATCCAGGGCTGTTTTCTGGATTGCTTCGTCGCAAAAAGCACTCCTCGCAATGACGAAGCTTCACTAATGAGCGTATAAAGACCCTGCTCTTGCTTGCCAATAAACGCCATGTAAAAGATGTCAATATGACTGAAAATATACAAAATAAGGGCAAGGCAGCCCAAAGATAGTAGAGGCTATTGATTTTGCTGATTTTTTCTCCAGTAATAATTTGCTGCTCAAGAAGGAAAATAATTGTTTCTGGCATAAAGAAAATGATCAAAAAACTGAGAGCTATGTTTCGATGTTTCTTTTTTTGAGAAAAGAGAGCAACCACGGAGCCTAATAAGGAAGAAATAAAAAAATATTTATTTTCTAGGGATACGGGTACTGCAAAGGCAAAGTCTTTAGGGGGTTCTACAGCGGCTGAAATATAATCAAAAGTATCTTTGTAATAGCGATTGGCTTTTAAAAGCCAAAGGCAGCCAACGATTAAAAAGAATATTGTTATTTTCCAGAGGAGTTGTTTTTGGCTATGTTCTTTAAACATAAAACTGGCAATATATAAAATATAGACTGGAAGGAAGGGGATGAAATAGGCTCCTGCAGACATCATTAACATAAAACTAGATACTGTCAGCAATAAAGCCCAAAAGCAGTTTTGCAGATAATCACCTCCTCCCAATTTAATAGATGAGATGGTAATGATAATCATGAGCGACATCCAATGTGCATTTGCTGGGGCCAAAGAAAAATAAGGTATTGATTTAAAATAGGCTGCGAATGGGGGAAAAAATATGAATACCAGTAGTTCAGCAGCTAGAATAGATTCTACCTTATTTAAACCGGAAATTTTAGCCAGATAATAGGTCGCAAAAAAAATTTCAACCCAATAGATAGAATAGGAGGCGAGAATATTAAAGGAATTAGACTGTGATAGCCCTAAGGCTAAAGCACCTGGATTCCACCAGGGATTCATGGGCATAAATAAAGATCCCATTCCCTGAAAGGGATTCAGTACACTCATATCAAAGGGATGACTCCATAATAATAAATATTTGGAATCCCAGGCAGCTAATTGCCCATCCACTTCTGAATATAAACCCCATAGCCAGGCTCCCCCATCTTGGTGCCAAGTGATGAGAAAAAGGAGAAAAGAAATAAAAATTGCTGTACTAATAGCAAGATTTTCTTTTGTGGTTGTTTTCATGGATTTTTTCACCAAATCGGGTTTAGAGAAACTGTTTATTTTAAGACAGTGACTCTAAGGCGGCCCAGAAATATTTTAACAATGGAATGGCATACGGATAAAACATTTCTTATCCGCAATGAAACACTGCCTTCGCGATCAAATCCATCCACCATGACTTCAATATAGCTCTTGCCTTGTCTCAAGAGCCTAATAATAAACTCAGCTTGATATCCCAGTCCGGTAGCTTCTACATGCCAGCGCATCACATCTCTGCGTTTGAAAATGGGGCAGCCATTATAATAATTTAGTGAATAGCCACTGATGAGGTTGATTACTTTTGTAAATCCCTTAGAGATGAGGTGTCTAAGGAAGCTACGACCCACAATGACTCGATAGTGAGGAATAATGATATCGGCTTTTCCAAGGGCTCCTAATATCGCTAAATGAGTTTCTATTGATTCAACATTATCGCCGCAAATCAGGCGGCAGTATTCTCCAGTACCTTGAAAACAGCCTTCAACAAAATTATAGGCAACTCCTTTATTTACAGTATTTTGAAATAATTTAACCGGTACCTCGGGATGTTTTTGCATATATTCTCTGACCACTTTTGACGTGCCGTCACGAGAAGCATCATCAAACACTAAAATTTCATGGGTTAAACCCAAGGTATTTGCTGCATGATGAACCCGTTCAATAGCACCAGTAACGTGTTCTTCTTCGTTGTAACAAGTGACAATAAAGCTCATTTGGGTCATGGTAACTCCTGAATGATAGAATTATTATTTTGCGAATTAAATGATATTTTAATGTGGCCTTTCCATATGCTAAAGGTTCCAAGTAAGATGGCAATAGCAACAGCATGAGCATGAGAGAGGATAGCGTAAGTGAGGGCGATTGATTTAGGGATTCCCATTTGTGACAAGCCTAGCATGACCATTAGATGAAAGGTGCCAATATAGCCTGGTGAGGAGGGGATCATGACAGCGATACCCATCATGACCATGAGTACCAAGCTTGGTTCAAAGCCCAGGTGGTAAGATTGGGCTATCCCTAACGAGCACAGTAAAGCATAAATCCATAATCCTTGTGCTAACCAAATGCCTATTGTGAATAGGATTATTTTTATACCATTAACGGCTCCATCAAATTGAAATAACCCTGATAGAAAATGACCTATCATTTGCGGTAAAAATAGCAATCCTTCAGGCAACATTTGATTAAGATAAGCTTCAAGTTTTTTAACCAGGCGAGAACATTTTCTTAAAATGAAAATTCCTCCTAAAACGGCGGTAATAATCACCAGAAAGATATTAACGATGGAACTCACTTGAGAGGGCCAATGATAAGAGTATAGTGTGAGACAGATGAGTAATAGAGAGCAGAGCACTCCAAAATCAATGACATGTTCGCTCGCTATGGTTCCTAATGCCTTGGTCTTAGGAATTTTTAAATTATCGGCGATTAGCCTGGCTCTTAATATATCGCCAATCCTGAAAGGCAAAGTCATGTTGGTCATTACACCTACAGCGTAGAAATAAAAGCTCTGTGTAGAAGATAGACGGCGATGGTCGGGTGCCAAATAGCGCCAGCGAGATCCTGTTAGTCGAGCTTTAAATATACCAAGCAGGGTGGCGATTAATAACCACCGATAGTCTATATGAAATAATAAATAGGATACTTCATCAATATCTACTTTCCTAAACACGATGAATAAGCAGAGGCAGCTTACAAATAAGCATATTAAGAATTTAAATAATTTCAAAATACCCCCTTTAACCACTTTCTTTAATCGCTAAAGTTTTTTGTATGAACCATAGTTTATTGGCCAGCCAGCGACCTTTGGTGGTTAAGCGATAAGAATGTGCATCATGGCTTTCGATAAGTTCTTTTTCTAGTAAAATTTCAAATCGGTTAAGGTAGCTCTGGCTTTTGATATAATGCTCCAAAATAGCCTGATAGGAATCTGTTTTATCTGGAGTGTTTAATAAGTGAAGCATCATTCGTAAGGATATTGATTTATAGACTGCTCCAAATATCATCAATAAGCTAAGACTTAAAAACCAATAGGTAGAGGAGAAAGTAAAGAAATGAATATACTCCTCGTGGGTCATTAGAAAAACTAAACTACCTATATAAACAATCAAGGCGAGTCCACAGACTAAGGCAGCAGGTGATATTCTTTTTATCAGACGTAGCGCCGAAATGAGCAGAAATACATAGATTCCAAAACAGACTAAGCTTAAATATAAGCTGGAGTGCATCATCCTGAATACCTTAATCCAAAAAGTAAGATTGAGAGTTTATACAAATAAGCGACTAAGCAACCCCGGGTTGTTAAAGTAACTTTATTGTTTTTTAAATGAACCATTTTTGCTGATATTAATCCAGAAAATCGGTGTTGCATGAGCCAATCCAAGCCCTGACCCCCACGATACAATTCTGCTACTTGATGGGCACTGAGTGGTTGATTGGCTTTAAAAAAAGTGAGTAATAAGCCCAAGGTATAGCCTCGGGATAACAGCCCCCAGATTTCAAGGTAAACCAACATGAAACTGCCATACAAGAAAAAACTGGTAAGGATATTTTCGTATTCAAGGGTCTGAACATATTTAAGTAACAGCACCAACCAGATCAGAGTCGTATTAATAAAACAGATAAGAAATTGCAGTGCATTACGACCTGCCAAGGCAGGGATTCTGGCGATGATCATCAGTAGGCAGGGAAAAACTGCACAACAGACCAGGGTAAGGCAGACGAAGACTGACATTGAAAAATCTAAGCTACCCAGCATTAAAGTGACTCCATAGGTTTTTGGGCAATGGTGGCAATGTTTCCTAGTTTGATGGGAATAATAAAGCGTTTGAAATCGGGCAACGGTATTTTGTTGAGTCCTAGAGCAGTTAAGCCCCCTTTGATAAAATGGGTTAAAGGAAAATAATTGGCTGTTTTCGTTGTTGTTAAAACTTGAAATCCTTCAACACGAAGTATGTTTTGTATGGTTGCTGGACTAAAAAGCTGGGGATGTTGCAAGGTATAAGGAGGCCATTTTTTCTTCAACAGTTTTGCTAGTAGCGAAGATTCATCATGGGTAACGATAAAAATAATCCCACCGGGTTTTAGGTTTTGATAAAGTTCTTGCAGCAGTTGACGAGGATTTAACACATGGTCCAGTGCATGGATAATGACAGCGATGGAAAGCTGATTCGTTGCAAGATCAGAAAAAGAATAATTTTTTGTCAGGATGCTATATTTTTTTTGATGGACATTTTTTTTGAGGGTTTCATGAACTTCGCCATTGGGTTCATATAAAAACAGCTGATTTATCTGATCATTGTTGGTGAAAAACTTTGCAAATAAACCAATATCAGGGCCAATCTCCAGATAATCTCCTTGAGGAACAGGGTATTGTTTGAGGAGCTTGAAGTAAGCTTTTTGGGTTTGGTCACGAGCACTTAAGGGCGCTTCGGCCATATTTTCGGATTGGCTATTATATAAGTTATCCAGCTGATCTTGAGTAAAATAGGTTGGACAATAAAGCAACTGACAGGTAGGACAACGATAATAGGAAAAGAAAACTCTATGATTTGTATATCCGGAAAGAAACTGTCCCTGTTGATCTAAGGGTAGTTTTTCAGCAGATGGTTGAGATTGAACTTCAAGTTTTGCTGCATTCGTAGAGGTATAACAACTGGGACAACCGGGTCGTTTAAGATAAATGGATAAAGGATCCTGAAATTTTGAGTATTCCGTGTTCAAATGTCTAGTGGCTTCCATAATAATGTCCATATTAGGGTTGAGGCCCGCTAATCTTACCAGTCCATTTGAATATTTTCTATCTTGAAATTTCGTAAACTACGTCAATTGTTTGACATAAGAGTAATGTTTATTCTATTATCAAAATCATTTTTTATTGCCATTTATATCTCACAGATATCTACAAGGAGTTAGGACATGAATGTTGCTGTAGCCCGTAGAGAAACCTGCCGTTTATGTGACAGTCCAGAAGTAAAATTGGTTGTTAATTTAAATCCTGTTCCTTTGGCTGAAAAATATACTTCTCATCCCGATGAAGCACGACAAGCTCCACGTTTTCCTATTGATCTCTATATGTGTCGCGATTGCTCTCATGTGCAATTATTAGATGTTATTAATTCAAAAGATTTATGGAATGATTATACGTATCATTCTGGTCAAACCAGAGGTATTGTAGAGCACTTCCAAGAAGTGTCGCAGAAAGTGATTGCTAAGTATTCCCCCCAGCCTGGCAGCTTGGTCGTGGATATTGGCAGTAATGATGGGAGCTTGCTCCGCTGTTTTAAAGAGGTGGGTTATGCAGTGCATGGTGTTGATCCAGCCAGAGAAATTGCTGAAAAAGCGACAGCGTCTGGCATTCCCACTACACCAGCCTTGTTTACGGCTGAGATAGCTGATCAGATTCGAGCTAAAGATGGCCGTGCTTCAATTATTTCCGCTTTTAATGTGTTTGCCCATGCCGATAACTTAGGAGCCATGGCAGACGCTATTCGTTCCTTGTTAACTGATGATGGGATCTTCATGTTTGAAGTACAATATCTAGCGGATATTGTCGATAAAGTTCTTATTGGTACTATTTTCCATGAACACATGTCTCATCATTCTCTCAAACCCATGATTCAATTTTTAGCAGCTCATGGCATGGAATTGATCGATGTCGAAAGAGTCTCTATCCAAAAAGGTTCTATCATTGGCTATGCCCAGCTCAAGGGTAGCCCTCGCCAAATTGCCCCGGCCGTCGGCGAAATGCTGAGACAGGAACAGGAGCGTAAGCTGGATCAAATTGTGGTGATGGAAGAATTCAATCAAAGAATTGAAAAAAATAGAGCTGTAGCCCGGGCTTTGGCGGAAGAATGGAAGAAGCAGGGTTATGTTATTGCAGGCTATGGCGCTGCTCGCAGTGGTCCCACCTTAATGGCTCAGTTTGAATTTGATCAAATTATTCAATTCATCTTCGATGATCATCCACAAAAAGTAAATCGCTTTTCTCCCGGTAATGGCGTGCCCGTGTTGCCCACTACTGAATTGATGAATAAAAAACCGAATGTAGTGATTATCTTAGCTTGGATTCATGCCCGAGCCATTATTGAGAAGAGTCAGGATTATTTGGCTGCTGGTGGTCAATTTGTGATTTGCACACCTGATGTGCGAGTGATTGATAAAGATCATCCACTCTAAGCCATAGGGAGCTATTTTCATGACCAAGCTGAAAATTGGGATGATTGGCGCTGGTTTTATTGGCCAGCTTGCTCATCTCATGAATTTTATTGAAGTGGTCAATTGTAAAGTTCAGGCGGTGGCAGAATATAAACCTGTGTTGCGCCAGAAAGTCGCTGCGCGTTATGACATTCCTCAAACTTATGCAACCCATGTGGAATTGCTGCAGCAAGCCGATGTCGATGCTGTTGTGGTGGTGACACCCCGGCCTTTTACTGGACCCATTGTCTTGGACTGTTTGAAAGCAGGCAAGCATGTGCTTTCGGAAAAGCCCATGGTGGGTAATGCTGAACAAGCAAAAGTCTTGCTCGAAGCAGCAGAAATCAATGGGGTGAAATATGCTGTGGGCTATATGAAGCGCTTCGACGAAGGGGTTGAGGCAGCTAAGAAAGCTCTGAAAGAAGTTTTAGAGACAGGCAGTTTAGGCACTATTCTTGGGGTTCATGCTACTTGTTACATGGGAAATTCCTATTGTAATCCCTATGGGCATGTGGTCACTGATGAAAAAGCTGAATATACCCTGAGCGGTTGGAGTATTGCCCCCGAATGGTTGCCGACTGAATATCATCAACCCTTTGGAGCCTATCTTAATACCTACAGCCACGTGACCAATCTCCTGCGTTATTTATTCGAAGAAACGCCTGTCGTTGAATATGTCAATCTGACGGATCATGGTGGTCAATTGGCGGTGCTGGGTTTTGAGAAATTTGTTGCGACTTTAGAAACTGGCAAGATGTCTCACCGGGGCTGGAGTGAGGAAATTCGCATTAAATTCTCAGATGGTGAAATTAATATTGCCATGCCTCCTGCCCTGTTGCGCAATATTCCAGCTTCAGTTGAGATTTATCGGGCGGGAATAGTCCAAGAAAAAATCCGTCCCTGTGTTAATTGGAGTTGGGCATTCAAGCGTCAAGCAGAGTCTTTTGTGAGTGATATTCTCGAAAACAAATCCATGCGTAATTCTGCCCAAGAGGCTTATCAAGAAATTCTTTTAACCGAAGAAATCTGGCATCGTGAAATGCAGCGTTTAGGGATTGAAAATAAAATTGCAGAGGTGGCAGCATGATTAAAACAGCCGTAATCGGTGCCAGCGGTTTTATCGGTGCGCATTTGCTTAAAAAATACCGCGATATTTTTCCGGACTGCATTGGCACGGGATTTTCACGGACTACTGCGGGGTTAACCTCCTTTGATTTGCGAAATCCCAAACAAACTGATTTGCGTTTACAAGAAACGGGCCATCAAGCCGTGATTATTGCTTCTGCCATGCCCAATGTGGGTTGGTGTGAATCTCATCCCGATGAATCCTATGAATTGAATGTCAAAGGCACTTTGAAGCTGGTTAGCCAGTTGGCTCAGAAGGGCATTAAAGTCTATTTCATGTCCTCGGATTATGTTTTTGACGGTAAAACGGGGGGCTATACTGATCAGGCTCAAACTTCTCCTGTAACGGAGTATGGTAGACAAAAAGCTGAGGTTGAAAAGGAAATCCCCAATCTGACGGATAATTATGCTGTACTGCGCTTAAGCAAGATTTATGGTACTTGCTGGCAGGACAAGACCCTGATTGATGATCTTGCTTTTTCCTTGTTGAAAGGACAAAAGCTAACAGTAGCAACAGATCAATTTTTTAGCCCGACTCATGTTAAAGATGTGGTGGCCATGACGCTTTATGCTCAGGAGCAAAATGCCAAGGGCGTTATTAATCTCTGTCATTCTCAGGTTTATTCGCGTTATCAAATTGCTCAAAAACTTGCAGAGGCCTTAGCAGTCTCGCCGCTGCTTTTACAAAATACCCTGCTGCATGCCATCCCTGGCATGGAAAATCGTCCGTTGAATACCAGCTTGGTTTGTTCCCCCTTGCTTGAAAAGCTCCAAACTTCGCTGTGGACGGTAGAAGAAGCTATTGAAACTGTTGCTTCAAATTGGAAACAAAATTAGCTAAACTCAGAAGTAATGGAAGGCTTTGTTATATAAATCATTCTGAAAATAAAGGAAGTAATGGAACTATATCATCAAGCTAAAAGAATAATGTCAAATCCTTGTTCCATCCTTTTTGTGACTTCCCAGTTGCGCCAAAGAGAAATTAAAATGGCTTATGCCTTGAAATCGCTAGGCTGGTTTGTTGGCTTAATCTACACCGATGTTACTCCTCACAAAGCAGATCAATATTTTGATTTTTCATTTATTGTAAATTCAGCCAAAGAGGCCTATCGTGTGGCCAAGACGATATCACCAGCCCTGATTCATGTATTTTCAGGCGCTATAGACTCCTATATTCATATATTTTGTAAACATAAAATTGCACCAGTTATAATAGACTTAAATGATATGTTTATTCCTTCCCTGATGCAGTATTGCCATGAGCGATTTCTTTCTACGAGAAAAGCATTGGCTAGAGCAGATGCTTTTTGTGCGCGCGATTTACAGGTCAAATGCGCTGAACGTATTGATGAATTTAAGATACCTAATCAAATGATATTATATCCCGAATATTGTTGGGGTCTGAGTAATAAAAATATTCCCAAAAAATCGAATGATGAGGTTCATGTTGTTGCGGTGGGTACATTTTCGCTAGAAAGTCTAGGTATGTATGATTGTTGCTATTTAGAGCTGACTCAGCTTTTCTTGCATCAGGGAATTCATGTTCATATTTATCCTCCCTGGCAATATAGAACAGATAATTATAGCAATCCGCATTGCAATTTCGAAAATGATTACGCTCAATTTATCAAATTAGAAAAGGGAAACCCTTATCTGCATATTCATCGGAGTGTGCCTGTGGAAAAATTGATTGATGAGCTGCAGCAATACGACTTTGGTTTAATTTCTGGGGGGTATCAGGGTTTCGGTCAAACGTATACGCATTTCAGACCAGCTTATGTTGCTTCCTGTTATTCAGGAAGAATTGCAGACTATCTTGATGCTGGATTGCCGGTCTTAATTAATGATGAAGTTTCTTATGGCTATCGATTGTTAAAGCATTATGGGGTTTGTATTGATTTGAAAGGTGTTTTAAAGCCGGGGTTTAAAAAGGAATTACAAGCGCTGAAGCAGCAACCCGAATTAAGCGCAAGAGTTGTCTCAGCGAATAGGATGCTATCAATAAAAAATAACGGTGTGCGTTTGGCAAAATTTTACACAAATCTAAAGCAAGCCTCAAATCAAGTAGGGTGGATTAGGCGTTTTTTGCCGTAAACCATCCTACGGATTACCCTTCACCCAGGTTCGGGATTCTGTTAATATCCCTCAATTTAAGGTAAAAGCTTAGGGGTATATGTAATGGAATCCAGCATAAGAGGCAAGGGAATGAACGAGGATAATTTGGAGAGTTTACAACAGTTAACACTAGTTATTCCTACCTATAACCGACCGCATTTTCTGGCACGATTGTTAAACTACTATGCGGGCAAAAACATTCAATTGCAATTTTTAATTTTAGATTCCAGTAACGAGCAAAACAAGATTTTGAATAAACAAGCGGTTAGTTCTTTGGGGCAGCGTGCGCGCTATTTTGATTTTCCTTCAACCATTACTTTTGCTAATAAACTCTTAGAAGGGCTTAAACGGGTTGAAACGCCCTATTGCGCATTTTGTGCTGATGACGATGTGATCTTTATTGATGGATTAGCAAAGGCTTTATCTTTTCTCAAGAATAATCCCAGTTATGTGTGTGCAGATGGAATTTATTTTAATTTTACTCCTGTGGGGCAAGATATCCAGATACAAGTCGAATATGCTACTCAAGGGATTCAAGCAGAGGATCCAGGGGCGCGCGTTTATAGGCTTTATCAAAAATATGAATCTGTATTTTATGGTGTATTTCGTGCCCGTGATGCCATCAATATTTTTTCAGGGGTCTGTAAGAATGATACGCTGCATTATCAAGAGCTTTTTCAAGCTACTGCAGCCATGCTTTTAGGAAAAAGTCATCGTTTGCCCGTGTTTTATGCTGCTAGACAGGCTTGCGAAGCAGCGGATGCCACTCGAGACAAATGGCAAACTTTTTGGTGGTTTGCTGAAAATCCTGAAGAAGTTTTTCATTACTACCGCGGTTATCGGGATGCATTATGGTCTTTTTATCAAGACCACGCACTTGAAAAAAAATACAATAAAAAATTATTTTATAAGTTAATGGATATCTCTCATGCCGTGTATTTTAGTGCGGGATGTTCGCCAGACTATTATCATTCTGTGTTTCAGCCCATGTGGCCTCAGGATAGTTATACGCAACTTGGTTATCGCGATAATGTATGCAATCAATTAAAGAATCCAATACGGTTTTGGATGGAGAAGAAGATTCATTATTTATCGAAAATTTTTCCTAAAGCGGTATCTTCTATCTATCTATTGGGTGCTGTGCCCCGACTGAACCGGGAGATCAAGAAGAAAATAAATACTCCATGGAATTGCAAGCCAGGAATCACCTTGCGTTGGATGGTTGGTGTTAGAGATTTTCGTAATGCCTGTTTGGAACTGTGCACCTATATGGGAGAGATCGCGTGAAAGTTGTTATTCTGGCCGGAGGTCTAGGAACCCGTATCAGTGAGGAAACTTCTTTAAAGCCTAAGCCCATGGTGGAAATTGGCGGTAGGCCTATTCTATGGCACATCATGAAAATCTATTCTGCTTTTGGCATTGATGATTTTGTGATTTGCTGTGGTTATCGTGGTTATGTGATCAAAGAATACTTTGCCAATTATTTTTTACACATGTCTGATGTCACCTTTCATATGCAAGACAATAAAATGGAAGTTCATCATCGTCACGCCGAACCTTGGCGGGTTACTTTGGTGGATACAGGTGAACAAACACTCACCGGTGGTCGCTTGAAGCGTGTAGCTTCCTATGTCAAAGATGAAGAATTCTTTTTCTTTACTTATGGTGATGGGGTGGCTGACATCAATATCCATGAACAAATTCAATTCCATCGTGCCCATGGCAAATTAGCGACGGTTACCACGGTTCAACCGCCAGGGCGTTACGGTGCTTTGGATATGGGGGAGGGGAATGTGGTTAAGGGTTTTATTGAAAAACCCAAGGGAGATGGCGGTTGGATCAATGGGGGATTTTTTGTTCTTTCTCCACAAGCTATTGATTATATTGATGGTGATCAAACGTCCTGGGAGGCCACCCCTTTAGAGGCCTTGGCAGCCTCAGGTCAATTGGCGGCTTATCAGCATCATGGTTTTTGGCAACCGATGGATACCTTGCGGGATAAAAACCACTTAGAGGAGCTATGGTTACAAGGCAAGGCGCCCTGGTCTTTGGCTAGACTTGAAACTTTGCTCAAGACCCCGCATTCTGAAGCGATTGAGAGCGTATGAAAACGCAGATTTGGAAAAATAAAAAAGTCCTGTTAACGGGGCATACGGGTTTTAAGGGAGCCTGGTTGAGCTTATGGCTAAGTCAGCTGGGTGCCCAAGTGCATGGCGTAGCCTTGGATCCGCCAACAGATCTTAATTTATATACACTGGCTAAAATTTCTTCGCTGCTTGCTTCTGATATTCGTCTGGATATACGGCACGAACAGGAAGTACGACAATTACTTTGTGAAATCCAGCCAGAAATCGTTTTTCATCTCGCTGCTCAGCCTTTAGTGCGCTATTCATATGATTATCCCCTAGAAACTTATGCAGTGAATGTGATGGGAACAGCCCATGTGTTGGAAGCTATCCGCGCTTGTGGCTCGGTTGCGGCAGCAGTGATCGTGACCACAGATAAATGCTATGAAAATCTTGAAAGAATAGAACCCTATTCTGAGGTAGATCGTTTAGGGGGTTTTGATCCCTATAGCAATAGCAAGGCTTGTGCTGAATTAGTGACAGCTGCTTATCGTTCCAGTTTCTTTTCTGGCAAAGGTGCGCCGCGTCTGGCTTCAGCACGGGCGGGCAATGTCATTGGCGGTGGCGATTGGGCAAAGAATCGCTTAATTCCCGATTGCATTCGGGCTTATACCGCTAATAATTCGGTTCATTTACGCTTTCCCGAATCAGTGAGGCCTTGGCAATATGTATTGGAGTCGCTTTCTGGCTATCTACTGTTGGCGGAGAAACTATTGAGCGATGAAGGAGAGCGCTTTGCTCAGGCTTGGAACTTTGGACCTGAATTGCACGATATGCAAAGTGTGGGAGAAGTAGCCAATCAAGTTTGTGGAATTTTAAAGGTACCCTTGGTTTTTTCCCAGCAGAAGCAAGAAAAACATGAGGCGGGTTTGCTACGCTTGGATTCAGCCAAGGCTAAGCAATATTTGGGCTGGACTCCGCGCTGGAATCTGCGAACAGCGATAGAGGAGACCGTGAAATGGTATCAGTCCTGGTTGGAGGGGAAAGTGGTGAGAGATTTTAGTTGGGATCAGATAGAGAGATATGGTCATGGCTGAGCAATTCAATTTTCAAGATTTGCCCTTACCTGGTCTTAAGCTGATTAAGCGGCGACTGATTGTAGATCAGCGCGGATCTTTGCAGCGCCTGTATTGCCAGGCGCTTTTACAAAATCAAGGCATTTTAGAATCGATCGCTCAAATTAATCTGACTCAAACTTTAAAAAAAGGATCTATTCGGGGCATGCATTTTCAGCATCCTCCTTTTTCAGAAATCAAGGTAGTGACTTGCCTGCGTGGTAGGGTGTTTGATGTGGCTCTGGACTTAAGGCAGGATTCTCCCACTTTCTTACAATGGCATGCGGAAATTTTAGATCCCAAATTGTATAATAGTTTGCTGATTCCCAAAGGTTTTGCTCATGGCTTTCAAGCCCTGAGTGATGATTGTGAGCTCCTCTATTTTCATACTGCCGCCTATTGTCAGCAAGCAGAAGGCGGGGTTTCACCTTTTGATCCTCGAGTGGGGATTGAATGGCCGCTTGAGGTGACTGAATTATCAGACCGAGACCGTGCTCATCCACACTTGGAACAAAACTTTACAGGATTAATTTATGAAGTGTAGACATTGTCAGGGAAAATTAGATCTTTCCTTTGCTGATTTGTGCAGTGCGCCGCCATCCAATGCTTATTTAACGACTGAAGATTTGAACCGTTGCGAAAAATGGTATCCCTTGCGGGTTTTTGTGTGTTCTTCTTGCTGGTTGGTGCAAACGGAGGATTATGCGGGCAGAGAAGAATTATTTTCCGCTGAATACGCTTACTTTTCATCCTATTCCAGCAGCTGGCTCACGCATTGTGAAGATTATGTCAATGCAGTGATTCAGCGCTTTCATTTAGGGCCGCAGAGCCGAGTGGGAGAAATTGCCTCGAATGATGGTTATCTCTTGCAATATTTTCAACAACAGAGAATCCCTTGCTATGGTATCGAGCCGACTGAAGGCACAGCCAAGGTGGCACGTGAAAAAAATATTCAAGTCTTCGGCGAATTTTTTGGCCGAGCTTTTGCCCAAAAATTAGCACAAGAAGGTTATGAGGCTGATTTATTGATTGCTAATAATGTCTTAGCCCATGTGCCGGATATTAATGATTTTGTCGGCGGCTTTGCTGCCTTGCTTAAATCTCAAGGTGTGGCCACTTTTGAATTCCCTCATTTATATCGATTGGTCCAGGGTAAACAGTTTGACACTATTTATCATGAGCATTACTCCTATCTTTCTCTGTCAGCGGTCAAGAAAATTTTTGATGAAAATGGTCTGGCAGTTTTTGATGTGGAAGAATTATCAACTCATGGCGGTAGTTTGCGGGTTTATGCCCAGCTCAAAAATACAGGCAGGTATGCGGCAACGGAGAGACTAAAGCAGGTTCTGGGTCAGGAACAACGGCAGGGGATGTTAGCGAGTGATTTTTATACTGATTTTCAGGCGAGCATTGCTGAGATTAAACAAGCCTTGTTGCAGTTTCTCTTGGTAGCCAAGGAGCGGAAAGAACTGGTGGTAGGTTATGGCGCTGCTGCCAAAGGCAATACTTTATTGAATTATTCTGGAGTGAGATCAGATTTATTATCCTATGTGGTCGATAAAAATCCCGCCAAGCAGGGAAAATATTTACCGGGAAGCCGCATCCCTATTCGTTCAGAGATTGATTTGAAAAATGACAAACCAAGATGGATTGTTATTTTGCCTTGGAATCTACGTGAGGAAATTGCGACGCAGTTGGCTTATGCCCAAGATTGGGGAGCTCAGTTTGTCACCTTTATTCCTTCGCTGGCTGTATTTTAATGCGAGGCCCTATGAATAAAAAAGTATTGCTGACTGGCGGCTTAGGATTTATTGGTAGGCGAACGATCCAACCTTTACTGGATGCGGGTTATGAAGTGCATGTCGTTACTTCGCGTCGAGAAGTTAGTATTCACGCTAATATTAACCTTTATCGGGCTGATTTATTGGAATGCGCTACGCATCGTGACTTAATCCACGCAATCAAGCCAGCTTATTTATTGCACACAGCTTGGTATACCCAGCATGGCAAATTCTGGAATGCGGTAGAAAATACTTACTGGTTGAGCGCAACAATTTCTTTGGCCCGGGCTTTTTATGAGGCCGGTGGTCGGCGTCTATTGGCTTTGGGAACTTGTGCTGAATACGATTGGTCGGAGGGGGTGTGTGAAGAAGGAAAAACACCAGAAAATCCTGCTACCATTTATGGTCAATTTAAAAAATATACTCTGGAAGCTTTAAAGTTAATCAGTCAGCAGTATCAAGGCAGTTTGCTTTGGGCACGGATTTTTTTTCCTTATGGTCCGGGTGAATCGGGTGAGCGCTTAATTCCTTACGTGATTCAGTCTTTGCTTAAAAATCAAAAGGCAGAATGTACGCACGGCGAGCAGATTCGCGATTTTATGCATGTGGATGATATTGCTGAAGCTCTGGTATATTTACTGGGTTCAAAGCTTGAAGGGGTAATGAATGTGGGAAGTGGGCAGGGTATTTCGATTCGGGATATTGCTTTTCGCATAGCGGATAGACTCCAGGGTCGCGACCATATTCTCTTGGGTGCTAAGCCAGAGCCGGCGCATTCACCAGCATCGATTGTTGCCAAAGTTAATCGTTTACAACAGGAAGCGGGTTGGAAGCCTCATTATAGTTTGGACCAGAGGCTACAAGAGACTATTGAGTGGTGGCAGAAAACGATAAAAGAGAGGGTTTAACATGAAATTTGAAGTTGATACCACGAGTGCAACAATAAAGATTTTGGATGAAAATGGCGGCACAAATCTTCCGCTGTATTCAAAAAATGCTTTTGAACTGCTTTCCCATTTATGGTTGAAGGTAGGCTGGAATGAGAAATATCCCTATACTTTTTCATGGATGGGTCGACCTCTAATTCAGTTGCCAGAAGATGTGCTGCGTATCCAAGAGGTAGTCTATCAGATTAAGCCGGATGTGATCATTGAAACGGGCGTGGCCCATGGTGGATCCTTAATTCTCTATTCTAGTTTATGTAAGGCCATGGGGAAGGGACGGGTGATCGGTGTGGATATTGAGATCCGTAAACACAATCGTGCCGCGATTGAGGCGCATGAATTAAGCTCCTATATTACTTTGATTGAAGGCAATGCCATTGATCAGGCTATTGTTAAGCAGGTCGCTGATCTGGTTAAACCCAATGAAACGGTATTGGTTATTCTGGATTCGAATCATACTAAGGCGCATGTTGCTGCTGAATTGGAGTTATATTCACCTCTGGTGACCCAGGGTTCTTATATTGTCGCGACGGATGGCAGCATGGAGTTTTTGAATGATGTACCCCGAGGCGCCACGCATTGGGATTATGATAATCCTGCCGCTGCTGCACGTGAATTTGCGGCCAAACATCCTGAATTTAAACTGGAGCAACCCGATTGGCCTTTTAATGAAAGCATGTTAGATAAAAACATCACTCACTGGCCCAGTGCTTGGTTGCAGCGTGTAAAATAAGCGGAATAATGAGAAAAAATGCTAACTGTTCTTGTGCAACGAAGCCGATTAATCCAATTTTATTTTTCAACTAAGCTCAGCAAATTTCGAAAATTGGGCTTACGCTGGGTATTAAAAGAAATTTCTACTCGGAGTCTTAAAGAGTTAGGGTGGATGCTTTTGCTTCCCCTCGCGGTGATTGTCCACTTACTGGGTTATCGTCGTGTCCCGATTTTAGTTCAGCATATTGGCCATTTAACCTCAGAGCCGGATACTTTCATCAAGAGCCGAAAATTAGGCCTGATTCCGGAAGGAAAATATTTTATTGTTGCTTCAGCGAAGAGAACAGCCAATCCGCATTTACTCAAATATTGGAACCAGGAGATCAAAGTCTTTAATCAACCCTTACTCTGTCTTTTTCTGGAAATGATGACCAGACGCTATTTTGCAGTTTATAAATCCGATCATCAATTTAATGTCTTTGGTGGTAGCCAACCGATGTATCCGATTAATCAGCGCTGGGGTGAGAGGCCACCAATACTACGTTTAACGGCAGAAGATGAGATTTGGGCTCAAGAGGCTTTCAAGACGCTCGGTATTCCACAAGATAAATGGTTTGCCTGTTTGCATGTGAGAGAAGGTGGCTTTTTGCCGCAGAATGAGCCCTTACATGGCTTTCGCAATGCCAGCATTGAAAATACCCGTCTAGCGATTGAGGAAGTGATTAAACGTGGCGGCGTGGTGGTTCGGGTGGGTGATTCCAGCATGAGTCCATTTTCCATGCCCGGTGTGATTGATTATGTTCATCATGCACTGAAATCAGATCGCATGGATGTGGTGCTGTGTGCCAAGGCGCGGTTTTTTATGGGCAATACTTCGGGTTTGGCTTTTTTAAGTATGTGCTTTGGTATACCCGTAGTGCATGCCAATATGATCCCAGTGGATACTTTAGGATTTCGTTATTGTGATCTCAGCATTCCCAAATTAGTTTGGAGTCATCGTTTGAATCGTTATCTTCACTATCCTGAGCTTTTTAATTCAGATATGGGCAGTTATATCGTTTCGCAGCAATATCAGGATGCTGATCTGCGGGTAGATGAAAATACCTCGGAGGATATTCTTGATTTGGTGAATGAAATGCTAGATCGTTTAGATGGCGTATTCGTGGAATCAGCAGAGGATCAACAACGTCATGCTGCTTATATGGCGCTATATCGACCGGGGCATTATTCCTATGGTGCTGGATCCCGAGTGGGTTTGGTTTTTCTGCGTAAGCACCAAAATTTGCTTTAATTCATAGTCATCATTGGTGATGATAAAGCGCTAGAGCCTGCTTGGGGTCCCCAAAATATTTGATCTCTCCACTTTCTAGTAATAGGACCTTATTACAGAATTCCTTAATGAGTTCATCAGTGTGGGTGGCCATGACAACAATGCTGGACTTATTGAGTAGATTAATCATTTTATTGCGGGCTTTTTCCTGAAAATCAGCATCGCCGGCATTGAAGATTTCATCTAGCAGTAAAATCTCTGGTTTAATGCTTGCTGAAATGGCAAAGGCTAGCCTGACCATCATCCCTGAAGAATAAGTTCTCATGGGCATATCAAGATAATCACCCAGGCCTGTTAACTCAGCAATCTCTTTAATTTGGGCATTAATTTCAGCCTTGGATAGGCCCAAGAGAATTCCACGTTGCATGATATTTTCATAACCAGTAAATTCTGTTTCAATCCCCTGCATGAGATCTAGCATGGGGGAAACATGACCCTGAGTAAGCATATTGCCAGCAGTAGGTTCATAAATTCCAGCGAGTAAACGCAGCATCGTACTTTTGCCAGCGCCATTGTGACCGATTAATCCTACTCGATCGCCGTGCTGAAGGATTAAGTTAATGTTTTTGAGCGCTTTGACCACGATATGTTGGTTAGCATCTTCCACAACGGCTCCGCCAGTGGCGGCGCGCAGAAATTGTTTTTTAAAGGAACGTGAATTCACATTGTATATAGGAAACTCTACCGAAACATTGCTTAAATCAATTCTAGCCATGATTTTTTCCTATAGCCAATAGACAATTCGAGAACGATAGCGACTAAACATCTTGAAGCTGATGAAGATGCCCACAACAGTTGCACTAGTCACCATTGCCCAGCTAATTAGGGAAGGCGAGCTGCCAATTAAGGGGCAGCGAATAAACTCAATGAAGGCATAAAAAGGGTTCAGATTGGCAATAAAACGCTTAGCCGGCGGCAGAATTTCTGGATTCCACATGACTGGGGTGACGAAAAATACCACCTGGATCAAGCTTTTCACAATTTGTGAGACATCGCGATAGCGGGCACCAATCATGGCGATGATCATCCCGTAGGACAAGGAGTTGACATAAAATAACACGAGCCCGGGAATGAGTAGCAGGGTATGGCTGTTAATTCTAGCTGTTTCATGGAAGAGCGCCAGAATAGGAAATAAAATCGGCAGATTGTGTAGAAAAATAAGTAAGTTGCGGGCAATAACCTTATTGATATAGAGGGTGTAAGGCAATTTGATTTGCTTGATCCGGTTTTCTTCCTGCTGGAACATATCTACCAGATCAGTGATGATGCTAGAAATCAGGGCCCAGGCCAACATGCTGCCTGCTAGATAGGGGTAATAAATATTGAGATCCATATGAAAGAGATGGCTATACAAATAGCCCATAGAATAAACGGTGATAGCCATGCTTAAGGTAATCCAGAAGGGGCCTAGCACAGAACGGCGGTAACGGATTTTAATATCGCGATAGGCTAGCATGAACCAAATTCGCCATTGCTTAAATCCATCGATGAGATCTTTGATAGCGAGCTTATTTTGGTCGCGCGCGGGAAAAGAAATGACTTCCGAATCGATGAGAGGAGGCGCGTTAATAATGTCTAAATGGGTAGACATGGGGCTAGTAAACCTTCGGTTGCTTAATGGTGCGAGATTTTAGCATCTAATTGGGGGGGTGACAAATGGGGGCGATTTTCTTTAAATATCCAGTATGTCGAATATTTTCCGACATACTGGTTAAAATTGCTAGCCTTTCTCGGGAAATGGAGGGCTTTGCAATGTATTTACAATTTGTAATAAAAATATTAAAATACGTATATACATCATAAACTTGAAAAGGTATATAGAATGAAGCGTGCAATGAATTTTCGGTTAAGCAGCCGTGCAACAACAGCTTTATTAAGGCTGGAGAAAAAAACACATGAATCAAAAACAACTATCGTTGAGCGAGCGCTACAATTATATGAAAAAGAGGAATTTCTTAAAAAAGACGATATCCTAGAATATGCGGGCATTTTAAACGAAAAAGATGCTGACAAGCTATTAAGTCTTATTAATAACAGCAAACATAATAAAGATATCGAGACTGAGCTGTGAATTATATAGTAGATACAGATACCATTATTTACTTTTTAAAAGGGCATGCTAATGTTGTGCGGCACATTGCTAGCAATCCAGCTCTTGAACTGGCGACGACAATTATTAATCATGCAGAGCTCTTATATGGAGCATTTTATTCGCAAAAGAAAAAACAAAATTTAGCCCATATACAAGGTTTTTTGGATAAGATAAATATTCTTCCATTTTGTAAAATATCATCGGCTATTTTTGCAGAACATAAGGCGCTACTTAAAAAAGAAGGTAAAATAATCGCTGACTTAGACCTAATGATAGCTAGTATTGCTCTTTGCCATCGCTATACTTTGGTCACCAATAACACCAGACATTTTGATAGAATAAAACAGCTTAAGTTAGCTAATTGGGCATAAGTATATGCTAAAATTCCTAACCAATAAGTTATTAGGACAGCTTTAATGCACCCAGAAAACCACCCCAAAACGGCACTGATTATCCCGGTGTTAAATGCGGAATCTTTTATTCCCGAGCTTTTCCCTGCCATTTTTCAACAAAGTTTGCTACCTGATCACATTTTAGTCCTAGATTCAGAGTCAACGGATAAAACACGGGAATTGTTAAGCCAGTATCCCGTTACAGTGCATACCATCTTTAGAAAAGATTTTGATCATGGCGGTACACGCAAACTGGCTAGCGAAATGGTCGATGCAGATATTTATATTTTCATGACCCAAGATGCTATCCCCGCAAATTCAGACACTTTCAAAAATATAGTCCAAAGCCTGGCTGCTTATCCCCAGGCTGGTTGTGCCTATGGCCGACAATTACCCAAGAAAGATGCCAATGTCTTGGGCCGTTATGATCGCTTGTTTAACTATCCGGATAAAAGCCAAAGACGTTCCTATGCTGATAAAAACAAATATGGAGTCAAAACCTTTTTTATCTCCAACAGTTTTGCCGCCTATAAAAAAGCAGCCTTACAGGCCGTGGATGGCTTTCCAGCAAGGCTGATTTCTAGCGAAGATGCCTATGTGGCTGCCAAGATGCTACTACAGGGCTATGAAGTGTGCTATGTGGCTGAGTCGACGGTCTACCATTCGCATAATTTAAGCTTGAAGGAAAAGTTTCATCGCTATTTTTCTGTTGGTGTTTTTCATAGCCAGGAGAATTGGATTATCAAGGCATTTTCCGGTGCAACTTCAGAAGGCCTACGTTATCTCTTGAATGAAATTAAATATCTCTGGGTCAGTAGAAAGCTTTATTGGCTGCCTTATGCCCTGACCTCAACCGGCATTAGTTATTTTGCCTATCAATTGGGTTTGCGAGAGCGCTATCTACCCCTGGCGATTAAGAAGAATTGGGGGGTGAATAAGAAGTATTGGTTGCGGTAGGCAGCTATAAGTGTTTAATTAAATCAACATATTGGTGAAATAAGTTGATTCAATTAAACATTTATTTGAATTTTATAGCAAATTAGTCTATGTTTGGTATAATAAACAAATAAACGATTAAAGTTGCTTCAAATAAACATGACAAAAATCAGCAAAATATCATTAGCCCCCCCTGCGGCTGTGGAAAGAATCTTGCAGCAGCTAGGGCGAAATATTCGCATTGCCCGTTTGCGTCGTAAGCTGCGGCTTAAGGATTTAGCTGAGCGGGTCGGTGTTTCTCGTTATCTCATGTCTGATATTGAAAAAGGCAAAGCGACCTCGGCAATTGCTGCTTATATTGGTGCTTTATGGGCTCTGGGGTTGGCTGATGATCTGCTCAAAATTGCTGATCCTGATCTTGATATTGAAGGGAAAGCACTAGAGTTTGCCCGTGCACCTAAAACAGCAGCTAAACGTAAAAAAGAATTAGATAATGACTTCTGAGCGCATTTGCTTTGTTTACATTGTTCCTCCTGGTGCCACTGAATTTGTAACAGCGGCGCGATTTAAGATTTCCCAATACCATGATGATGATCAGCCCATAGGTGAATTTGTGTATGGCAAAAGCTATTTAGCTAGATCAGATGCGGTTGAATTGGATCCCATAGAGCTCAAGCTAGGAACAGTTCATTATGAAACAGCACGTATAAAGGGTTATTTTGGCGCTATCCGAGATGCCATGCCTGATTATTGGGGCAGGCGTGTTATCCAGTTATACGAGAGGAAATCCAATCTAGATGATTTTGATTATTTACTCTGCGGACCTGATGATCGAGCAGGAGCCCTGGGGTTTGGGTTGAATGTTGAGCCACCAGCGCCGCGCCGTCAATTTAATCGCACGCTTGATTTAGCTAGGTTACAGGAGATTGCAGAGGCGATACTTAAAGAGGATTTGGGAGAAATTGAAAATTTATCAGACCTGGGGCAAGTACAAGAATTGCTATTAGAAGGTACATCGATGGGCGGTGCACGGCCTAAAGCAGTTGTTGAAGCTGAAAATAGTCTCTGGATTGCTAAATTTAGTACCCCTCAAGATCGTTGGAATCAGCCGCGTGTGGAGCATGCACTGCTCAAGCTTGCTACAGTCTGTGGATTAGATGTTGCTGACAGCAAGCTCACCTCAGTGGCGGGAAAAGATGTGCTTTTAGTGAGGCGCTTTGACCGAGAAAAAACAGATCGAGGCTATCGTCGTCATCGAATGATCAGTGCGTTAACCTTACTTAAATCGGATGACAGCCTAACAGCACGAGAAAATTGGTCTTATCTTTTATTAGCGGATGAAATCCGAAGAACCAGTGCAAATCCCAAAGCTGATTTGCAGGAGCTTTTTAAGCGTATGTGTTTTAATGCCTTGGTATCCAATTTAGATGATCATCCTAGGAATCATGCTCTCTTGGCAAAAGAAAAAACCTGGCGTTTAAGTCCGGCCTATGATTTAACGCCTACACCTACTATTGCACAGGATGCGCGCTTACTCGCTATGACTTGTGGTGCGCAGGGGCGATTGGCTAATCGAGAAAATTTATTGTCCGCATGCCATCGTTTTCTGCTATCGGAAGAGGAAGCGCAAGTCATTGTGGATGGAATGGTCAAAACAGTGAAGCAAGAATGGGAAGGAAGTATGCGGCGCGTTGGTGTGAGCATCGCTGATTGCAAAACTATCGCAGGATCTTTTATGTATGAGGGATTTTTTCTCAATTAATAATCATTTCACTCAAAAGATATTGGGCAAAAGATTTAATATCCCCTTCAACCGAAGCTTTTCCCAAGGCTTTGAAATAGGTAGTTCTGTTTTTGATCGAGATAATTGTCCAAGGAAAGCCGCCGGAAGCAAATAATGAAGAATACCAACTGGTGCTTTCTCCTTCCTGACTGATCGGTTGTTTTAAGAGATACCAGCCACGGAGAATAGGGCTTAACCAGCCATTCGTTATTAGTCGAGTAAGATGCAGCCTGGAGATACTCTTAGTGCGAAGAATACCTCTGACAGCCTTATTCTTAGCAATTTTCAATGAATTAGCCAATAATCGATGCCATATATAAATTCTAGAATTACTATGTTTTAATGATAGTTATTAACCATGTTTAATTGTTAACATCTTACTATGTTGGGTGACCCCGCCCCCAAGACTAGGATCCACTGATGACAGTGTTGTTTACCCAGCAAGTGTGTACTATTTCCCCCGGTTTCAGTAAAATATCCCCTTTATTTATCTAGCCTGGAACCATGAGTTTATGAAAGGAATTATTCTTGCCGGCGGGACAGGGTCTCGTTTATATCCAGCGACACAGGCGGTTAGCAAGCAATTAATGCCTGTTTATGATAAACCCATGATTTATTATCCCCTGACCACACTGATGCTGGCCGGGATCCGCGATATTTTGATTATTAGTACCCCTAGAGATTTGCCCGCTTTCAAGGCATTGCTGGGTGATGGCCGCCAGTGGGGCTTGCAGTTTAGTTATATGGAACAACCTAAGCCGGAAGGTTTGGCTCAAGCTTTTATTCTGGGAGAGGATTTTATCGGCAATGAATCTGTTTGCCTGATTTTAGGTGATAATATTTTTTATGGCCCTGGTTTTGGAAGAATGTTGCAAGGCCAGGTGCAAGCCATGCAAGGGGCGACTATTTTTGCCTACTATGTGGATAACCCCCAAGCCTATGGCGTGGTTGAATTTGATGTCGACGGCAAGGTGCTATCGATTCAAGAAAAACCCCAACAGCCTAAATCTTCCTATGCAGTGCCAGGCATTTATTTCTATGATCAGCATGTGGTGGAATACGCCAAACAATTAAAGCCCTCTGCGCGCGGTGAGTTGGAAATTACTGATCTCAGCAATTGCTATATGCAAGCGGGCAACTTGCAGGTTGAAATTTTGGGTCGCGGTATTGCTTGGCTAGATACGGGAACTCATCAATCCTTACTCAAGGCTTCGCATTTCATTGAAGTGATTGAATCACGTCAAGGCTTAAAGATTGCCTGCCCCGAAGAAGTGGCCTGGGTGATGGGATATATTTCTACTGAACAGTTATATACTCTCGCCAAGCCCTTAATGAAAAGTGGTTATGGTGAATACTTACTCAAGATTATTTCCTTAGGTGATACTTACAATGAATATTATCAAAACCAAACTCCAACCCGTCTTGCTACTGGAACCAAAGACCTATAAAGATAGCCGCGGTTATTTCATGGAGTTGCATCATGAAAATCGTTATCGAAATGTGGGTATCCCTGAAAAATTTGTTCAAGATAATTTATCCTTCTCAGCAAAGAATGTGGTTCGTGGGCTGCATTATCAGCTGAAAAAACCGCAGGGGAAATTAGTGTCTGTTTTGCGCGGCAAGGCTTTTGATGTGGTGGTGGATATCCGTTTGGGTTCACCGAATTTTGGTCAATGGGCTAGCTTTGAGCTCAGTGATGAAAATCATCAGCAAGTTTATGTTCCGCCAGGTTTTGCCCATGGTTATTGTGCTTTGACAGATGAAGTGATTTTTCATTATAAATGCACGAATTATTATCAGCCTGAAGATGAATTTAGTCTGCTCTGGTCGGATGCAGAATTGGGCATTGAATGGCCCTTGAAGCCCGATCAGGCAGTGATTTCATCTAAGGATGCTGCGGCACTGTCCCTCAGTGCTACTTCTCGAAAAAATCTGCCGATGTTTTAATGCCATGAAGATCTTATTGACTGGTGCTAATGGCCAACTTGGCCGCGAAGTGATTGAGTTGGGTGGATCAGCGGTTGTCCCCTTTAGCAAAGCAGCATTAGATATTACCAATGCTCAGCAACTAGAAGCGGCAGTAAAACAAACTAAACCCCATCTCATTATCAATGCTGCAGCCTATACGGCAGTGGACAAGGCTGAACAAGACATCGAAAAAGCCTTTGCCATTAATCGTGATGGGGTTAGAAATTTGGCCCAAGTCTGCAAGCACTACGATTTGCCTTTAATTCATGTCTCAACCGATTATGTCTTTAATGGCAGCAAGTCTTCTGCTTATGTGGAAGAAGATGCTTGTGCACCCTTGAATATCTATGGTGCGAGCAAGGCAGAAGGTGAGCGTATTCTGCAGGAGGAATGGGAAAAGCATTTGATCATCCGTACCAGTTGGGTGTTCGGGAAGTATGGTGCCAACTTCGTCAAGACCGTGCTGAAATTGGCTTTAAAACAACCTGAGCTTCGCATCGTGCAAGACCAACAAGGCTGTCCCACGGCCGCTCAGGATTTAGCCCAGACTTTAATTGATCTGGCTGGAAGACTGAGTCAGGATCGGGCCAGTTGGGGTGTTTTTCATTATTGTGGAGAGGGTTCCACCACTTGGTATGAATTTGCTCAACAGATTATGCAGGCGGGCAAAGATCTTTTCCCATTTAAGGCGCAAAGCATCCATGCGATAATGAGTTCGGAATTCCCTGCTCCTGCCAGGAGACCTAAGAATTCTGTTTTAAGCACGATGAAAATTGAAAAAATATATGGGATTAAGCCCCAAGATTGGCGAATATCCTTGCAGGAAGTTATAAATTATATTCATAAAAAGGATGAGCTGCGTGAGCACATTTCAACCTAAACGAATTTTAGTGACCGGCGGAGCTGGCTTTATTGGTAGCAATTTTGTATGTCATTTGCTGCGTCATTATTCCGCTATTGCGATTGTGAATCTCGACAAATTAACCTATGCGGGATCACCAACTAATTTGCTGGAAGTTCAACAAAATCCCAATCACTTCTTTGTCCAGGGCGATATTACCGACAAGGCATTAATTCTTTCTTTACTAAGCAAGCATGAAATTGATGCCGTGGTGCATTTTGCCGCTGAAAGTCATGTCGATCGCTCCATTTCGGGGCCCGCCGCTTTTATTCATACCAATGTGGTGGGTACCTTTACTTTATTAGAAGCTGTGCGTGAATTTTGGCTGCATGAAAAGAAATGGGATACAGGTCAATGTCGGTTTCATCATATTTCAACCGATGAAGTCTATGGTAGTTTGGGTCCGGATGATCCCCCTTTTTCAGAAGTTTCCCCTTATATGCCGAACTCTCCCTATTCTGCCTCCAAGGCGGGCAGTGATCATTTAGTGCGGGCTTATGCACATACTTATGGCCTACCAGTGACGCTCAGCAATTGTTCGAATAATTTTGGGCCCAAGCAGCATCCCGAGAAATTTATTCCTACGATTATTCACTCCTGTTTGCAGCAGAAACCCATCCCCATTTATGGCGATGGTAGTAATATTCGCGATTGGCTTTATGTCGAAGACCATTGTCGAGCTATTGATTTGGTGCTGCGCCAAGGCCAGCCTGGCAGGACCTATAATGTCGGTGCCAATAATGAATGGTCTAATATCGAGATTGCCGAGTATATTGCGACGCGCATGGATGAGCTTTATCCTAACAAAAAACCGCATGATCGTTTGATTCAATATGTGACTGATCGCCCCGGCCATGATTGGCGTTATGCGATTAACGATGATCGCTTGAAAAGAGAGTTGGGTTGGAGTCTGCAATATACTTTTGAAGAGGGCATAGAAAAGACCATTGCTTTTTATAAACACTAAGAGCCGTCATTGCTTCGTCGCAAAAAGCGCTCCTCGCAATGACGGCTCCTTAGGGCGAACATAATATTATAAGGATTAACCAATGCTTCCCAGAGGCTTACTAAAAGAATATTACCGGCCCCTGTCAATTATTTTACGAGGCCTGGATGCTTGCACCGTTTTGTTGGCGGGCTGTCTGGCTTATTTTTTTCGCTTCGGGGATTACCAGCTGACATCGCCTTATGTGGCTATCCTGGCTTCTGGCACCTTGCTGGCCACTGCAGTATTTTCCTTTTTAGGCATTTATTCTTCAGTGCGAGGTCAGGGGTTTTGGGGACATCTTTTTAGGTTGATACAAGCTATCTGCTTGCTAACCCTACTTTTATCAGGCGTTGCTTTTATGACCAAGACGGGACATCTTTTTTCTCGTACCTGGTTTATGATGTGGATGTTGTTTTCCATCTTAATTTTAATTGCTTTTCGTTTGAGCTTGTTAATTCTCTTGAGATTAATGCGCAAGCAGGGCTGGAATGAGAGAAGGGTGGTTATTATTGGAACGGGTGAGCTGCGAAATCAACTGGTCGAAACGGTACAACAAGCTTTATGGACCGGTTTTCGCATTGTTACTATTCTCGAGCTTGAAGCCCAAGAAAAACGCGGTTCCATTTGTGATATTCCCCTTATTCCTATGCCTGCTGATCTTAGCCAATATCTTAGCAATCAGCCGCATGAAATTGATGAGCTTTGGTTAGCTTTACCACTGCAAGCGGAAGAAGAAGTGAAACAGATATTGTATGAATTGCGCCATCATACAGTGGCTATTCGTTTAGTGCTGGATACCTTCGGCCTGGGTTTGTTAAAACATTCGATTACCCAAGTCGATCGTTTTTCCATGCTAAACCTGAATGCTTCCCCCATGGTGGGTATGAATCGCTTGATTAAAGCGATAGAAGACCGGGCATTGGCAGCGCTGATTTTAATTTTAATTAGCCCAGTTTTTATCTTGATTGCTTTAGCTGTTAAATGTACTTCCAAGGGCTCCATTTTCTTCAAGCAACTTCGGCATGGCTGGGATGGCCGGATCATTAAGGTTTATAAATTCCGTACTATGTATGTGCATCAGGAAGAAAAAGGCCAAATTACTCAGGCTTCTCTCAATGATCATCGGATTACTCCCCTGGGGCGTTTTCTACGTCGTACCAGTGTAGATGAATTGCCGCAATTTATTAATGTGCTTCAGGGACGCATGTCCATTGTCGGTCCGCGGCCGCATGCCTTGGAGCATAATGAATACTATAAAGATTCCATTAATGCTTATATGCAACGACATCGAGTCAAGCCAGGAATCACCGGTTGGGCACAAATCAATGGCTGGCGCGGTGAGACAGAAACCTTGGAGAAAATGAGAAAGCGTGTTGAGTTTGATTTATATTACATCGAGAATTGGTCGCTTTTTTTTGATTTGAGAATTATCTTTTTGACTTTTATCCGTGGATTTATCAATAAGAATGCTTATTAAATTCCTCCTTCCTCCGCGCTTTTTATGGAGGAAGGGAGATTAAGTCCTCAAATTTCCTGCAGATCCCGTTGATAAACATCATCAAAACGTTTGATATCATCCTCGCGCAAATCAGAGCCCATTTGTACTTCGATCAATTCCAAGTCATGGTTTTCATTGTTAATGATTTGATGGCGTATACCGATAGGGACAAAGGTTGACTGGTTGGGGTGTAAAATGCTGGTCTCCTGCCCTAGAATGATGGTTGCTTTTCCCTTGAGGATGATCCAATGCTCAGAGCGGTATTGATGTTCTTGCAAGGAAATGCGTTGCTGGGGATGAATCACGATTTTTTTTACTTGATAATGGGTTTCACATTCAATGCTAGTGTAATAACCCCAGGGACGGTGGACTGTTGCTGGGATAGCTGCTTCAGAGCGTTTATTTTCTTCCAGTTCCTCCACTAATTGCGGTAACTGGTCCAAATGATTTTTATCGGCGATCAAGGTGGCATCACGGGTTTCAATGACAAAGCAATCCTTTAGGCCCAGGGTAGCAATCAGGCGACGATCACTGCGGATATAGCAATTGCTGCTGTTTTTGACAACAATATTGCCATTGAGGACATTGCCTTGTGGATTTTTCTGATCAAGCTCGTACAATTGTTGCCAATTACCGATATCTGTCCAGCTTGAGTGGAGTTCCACCATGCTGATGTTCTTGGTTTTTTCCATGATGGCATAATCTATTGAAATATTGGGGCAATGTTTTAATTCATCACCAAGATAAACCTGATAGTCTTGTAGCCTGGCGCTGGCCAGGGCTGCACTGCAATAGCGAAGCATTTCTGGTTGGAGGTGATCAAAGTCACGGAGTATTCGGCTAACATTGAAGAGAAAAATGCCAGTATTCCAGTAATAATGGCCTGCTTTTAAAAATGCCTGCGCTCTCTCCAAATCAGGTTTTTCTATAAATTGCTTAATACTAAAAGTATGGTGGTCTTTTTGTTCTGCTACCTCGATATAACCATATTGAGTGTTAGGAGATTTGGGTTTGGTTCCAAAGGCCACGATATGACCTGCTTGCGCAAACGGTATGGCGGCTTGAATCGCTTGAGACAAGGGGAAGGCATCATCAATTTTATGGTCGACAGGCATAGCTAGAAGTAGGACCTCACCATATTTCTGCAAGGCATAGAGAGCGCTGAGTGCGATAGCCGGAGCGGTATTCATGCTTTTCGGTTCTAAAAGCACATCTAGTATAGGGGCCTCAATTTCCGCGATTTGTGAACGGATGATGAAACGCCTTTCTTTGTTGCAGACGATGATTGGTTTTTCAAGCTGAGGTAAATCTTGCAGACGTAGCAAAGTGTTTTGTAATAGAGTCTTAGTATTATAGAGGCTCAACATTTGCTTGGGATGCTGTGCCCGTGATAGTGGCCATAGGCGTTTGCCAACACCGCCGCATAAAAGCAGGGGAATGATCTCGGGGTTAGCTGCTTGGGGCATGTTGCTTCTCCTGTTGAATACTTAAGTTATTTCCCTGATTAACCTCGCCACTTCCTTCACCGCTGAAGCCCAATTTAAACGGATCTCATATTCTCTGTAGGCGGAAAGCGCCAGGGTCTGATAGCGGGCATTATCCCGCATCAAGTCGGTAATGTAGCAGCAATATTCTTCTACGGGAGCATCGAGAGCAAAAGTGCGGCCATTGCAGTCATCTTTTATAATGGTGGAGATGCCCCCCACATAACTGGTCAAACAAGGAATGCCATAGGCATTTGCTTCACAAAAGACAATGCCATAGGCCTCGCCAGTAGAGGGGACAAACAAAAAATGCGCTTCTTGCAAAAGCTTAGTGATTCGTGCCAGGCCTTCAGGAGTACGTTTGGAAATAAAGCCCGGACAATGGATATAGGAGGGTAATTGCGCATATCCTGGTGGTAAGCAGCCTACAATTGTCAGCTCAACCGACTCACCAGCAGCATGCAGGGCTTGAGCGACCTTGAGGACCAAGGGGCCCCCTTTTTGCTCCCAACGTTTGCCAATAAATAGCAGCTTAATGGTTTTGTTGGAGCGAGCCTTAATCCAGGAAGCAACATCCTGAGCGCTGTGTTGGCATTGAACATTAGCGCCAAAGGGAACTACTTTCACTTTATCTCGCTGGGCGCCATAGAGTTCGATAGCGGCTCGGGCTGCCCAGTCAGAAGAAAAAATAGCTAAACGGCAACGAGACAGACAAGCTTGGGTAATGTGGTTGCCTTGAGCAATGGTTTGACGAGAATGATTATTAAATGCTGGATAAAAACCCACCAGGCTGGAATAGACCGCATCTGTCCAGAGAACGATGGGTTGCTTACAATCAAGAAAAGCAACAGGATTCATTTGCGGGGCTAAAATAACGTCGGCTTGGAGCTTGCTTAGCCTTTGTGCAGCTTGTCGTGAGTAATTTTTGGCCGCTACTAGATTAAAGCGCGGGCTTTCTCTTTGGCCGCTTAGCCATTTTTTTAAACTTTGTTTAATTTTAAATCCAAATGGCAATTGCCTTTGGAGTGATCCGATATATTCCAGATCATGACCCGCCGCTTGCAAAGCCTGCGACATGTAGAAAGGAGTGCCTGACCAGTTGTGCACATCCTGAGCATCAAATGTTGTTGCATAAGCGATTTTCATGTCTAAGCCTGATATGTTAAAATTTGCCCCGCTCGTATTTTTACAAGGTTTAGGCATGATGCGCAAGGTGACAAAAGCTGTTTTCCCCGTGGCGGGCTTAGGTACACGTTTCTTACCGGCAACCAAGGCCAATCCTAAAGAGATGATGCCGGTAGTTGATAAGCCGCTGATTCAATATGCGGTAGAAGAGGCCATCGCGGCTGGTATTACTGAATTGATTTTTGTGACCAGCAGTAGCAAGCGTGCTATTGAAGATCATTTTGACTCGAATTTTGAACTGGAGGCTAGCCTCCAGGAGCGTGGCAAGCAAGATTTGCTCGATATTGTGAGAGGTATTTTGCCCGAAGGGATCTCTTGTGCCTACATTCGTCAAAAATCACCGCGCGGTTTGGGGCATGCTGTGCTCTGTGCCAAGCAATTAATTAGCGATGAACCCTTTGCTGTTTTATTGGCTGATGATTTAATCGACGGCAAACTTAAATCTTGTTTGCAGCAAATGGTCGAAGTATTTCATGAAACCCATTCCTCAGTCATCGCGGTTGAAAAAATACCGCCTCAGGAAACCAAGCGCTATGGTGTCGTAGAGGTTTCCGAAGCGGATAGGCAAAATAGCAAAATTGCTCTCATTAAAGGTATTGTTGAAAAACCAGAGCCTCAGTTGGCGCCATCAGATCTAGGGGTCGTGGGCCGCTATATTTTAACTCCCCGGGTTTTATCTTTGTTGGAGACAACGCCCCAGGGTTCTGGCGGCGAGATTCAATTAACCGATGGGATCGCCAAGCTATTGGAAGAAGAAGCGGTATATGCTTGCCGCTTTGAAGGCAGGCGTTATGATTGTGGCAGCAAAATTGGCTATTTGAAAGCAACCGTCGCCTATGCTTTGAAACACCCGGAGTTGGCAGCAGAGTTTAAGCAATGTCTGGAGGAATATGTTTAATATATTAAAAACCAAGGATAGTTTTGTTATTTATTTTGCTGCTGCTGTTAGCATCCTGCTTTCTACCTGGATTGCTTATCGTGAATACGTCATTAATCCAGATGCTATTTGTTATTTACAAAGTGCTGCAGTGCTTGGTGCAGGTGGTCTACGTAAGGCCATGAATCTCTGTGTTCAGGCACAATGGCCCTTTTATTCCGTATTAATTTATTTTTTCAGTCAATTGACCCAGCTTTCCCTCTCCGTATCTGCTTATGCCCTTGATGCTGTTTTTACAGTTATCACTGTATCTAGTTTTATTCTGCTCGTGCGTCAGTTGGGTGGAAATCGGCGGGTACTCTGGTTGGCGGCTATTGTAATTCTACTCGCCCATGAATTTAACAGTATTAGACAATATATCATCCGCGATCATGGGTTTCTGGCGTTTTATTTACTGTCTCTGTTGTTTATGCTGCGCTATGTTTCAACGCTCTTCTGGGGGCATGCACTGGCCTGGAGCTTAAGTCTCTTGGTGGCGACCTTATTCCGCATTGAAGGTGCAGTTTTTCTGGTGATCCTGCCCTGGACGATTTGGTTCCAATTTTCATTTACCTTATGGCAGCGCATTAAAGGCTTTTTACAGTTAAATGCCATTGCTTTGAGTGCAGGCTTGGCGGTATTTGGTTGGTTGATTTTTCATCCTGAAATTAGCTTGGCCAGCCTAGGCAGAATGCAAGATTTAGTATTTCAATTATTTCATGCTGTGGGCATGGTGTGGCAGCGCTTCCAAGTTAGTATTGACGGTTTTTCGCAAACCGTATTAGCTGCTGAATCGTTGGGCGATGCGAGCATGGTCTTTATCCTGACCCTGATGATGTGGTATTTGCTGCGGGTGGCAACCAATTTGTCTTTGCTGTACACTGCGCTCCTGGCTTACGCACTCAAGTGCAAGTCCTTGCCTCTCACTCGGCCGTCAAAATTGGTTCTCATGGGTTATCTGGCAACCAATGTGCTAATCACCAGTCTGTTTTTGGCTCAGCATTTATTTCTATCCAAGCGTTATTTACTGGCCTTGACTTTAATCTTGATGCTCTGGGTTCCTTTTGCTTTGGATAGTTTGATTACTGCCTGGGAGAATCGTAAGGTGCCGGCCTGGTTTACCCCTTTGGTATTTTTATTAATTACCGTGGCTTCAGTGAGCGGTATCATCGATTTTGGTTATTCCAAGGCCTATATGCGTCGCGCAGGAGATTGGATGGCGGAGAATATACCGCTAGCAGCGAATGTATACAGCAATGATTATCAAGTAATGTATTATTCGCGGCATTTTGGCAATGACATCTTTGCCAAGATCAAAGAATACAATGATCCTAATACCATCGCGAATGACCGTTGGCAGGATTATGATTATGTGGCCCTACGCTTAAGTAAAAAAGATTTATTAGAGAAAACGGCGGTGTTCCAAAAAAGTGGTTTAGTGCCGGCGCAAGTTTTTTCAAATAAGCGCGGTGATCAGGTGGTGATTTATAAAATCGTAAAGGAAGAATTATGAATATCAGTGTTATTGGTGCGGGTTATGTTGGCCTGGTTACAGGCGCTTGTTTTGCCGAATTGGGTAATCATGTCACCTGCATCGACATCAATCAAGAAAAAATCAATAACCTGAACCAGGGTATTTTACCTATTTATGAACCAGGCTTGGATACTTTGGTTCACTCCAATCGTGCTGCTGGTCGTTTGCACTTTGCCACTGCTATTGAAGCAGTGCAGCATGAGCCTCAGGTTATTTTTATTGCTGTAGGCACGCCCAGTGATCAAGACGGTTCAGCTGATTTGCAATACGTGCTAGAGGCTGCTAAGAATATTGGTAATTATATCAACCAATATTGCGTTATCGTGGATAAGTCCACCGTGCCGGTAGGTATGGCTGATCAGGTTGAAGCCGTGATTCGCGAAGCCCTGAAAAAAAGAGCTAAAGCCATCAGTTTTGATGTAGTCAGTAATCCAGAATTTTTACGTGAGGGCGCAGCTATTGATGATTTCATGCGTCCTGATCGGGTGATCATTGGCTGTTCCTCCAAAAAGGCCAAAAATATTATGCTGGATCTTTATCTGCCGCTGATGCGTAATACCGAAAAAATTTATTTTATGAATGTCAAAGATGCGGAAATGACCAAGTATGTTGCTAATGCCATGCTTGCGACCCGTATTTCCTTTATGAATGAAATGGCCATGCTTTGTGAGAAAATGGATGTAGATGTGGAAAATGTCCGCATGGGAGTGGGTGCAGATTCGCGTATTGGCAATGCCTTTTTATATCCCGGTTGCGGTTATGGGGGTTCCTGTTTTCCCAAAGATGTGAAGGCCTTGGTGAAGATGGCGGAAAAAGTATCGATGGAACCAATGATTTTGCGGGCGGTTGAACACCGTAATCAGCTGCAGAAGCAGGTGCTGTTTGAGAAAATTACCCAGGTTTTTGGCAAAGATCTTTCTCAAAAACGCATTGGTATTTGGGGGCTCTCATTCAAACCTGATACCGATGACATGCGAGAAGCTTCTTCCCTGGTGTTGTTAGAAAATTTGATGGCTCAGGGAGCAGAAGTGCTGGCTTATGATCCCGTGGCCATGCCAATGGCGCAGCGTATTTTACCAGAGCAATGGTTTACTTCCGGGCAGTTACAATTGACGGAACATCAATACGAGGCCTTGAAGCATGTAGATGCTCTGGTTTTGGTAACAGAATGGAAACCTTTCCGCTATCCTGATCTCGATGCCATGAAAAAACTAATGCGCAGACAGGTTATTTTCGATGGCCGTAATCAATATGATCCTAAATATTTACGCGATGCAGGTTTTGAATATCATGGCATTGGTCGCGCGTCTGTCAATGTTGCCCTGAGTTTTGGCAATGAAGAAGAGCAGGAAGTAGCGGTTTAACGTCATTGCGAGCCCACGTTTTTTGTGGGCGTGGCAATCCAGGAGTAACCACTAGATTGGCTCGCAATGACCTGTACTTATTGCACTTGAAAACACGCAGTTGTCATCGCGAGGCTGCGAAGTGCTTAGCCGTGGCGATCCAGGACTTTTCTCTGGATTGCTTCGTCGCAAACGCTCCTCGCAATGACCTATATGGTTGATAATAGGATAAGTTATGAGTTCTTCTAGATCTGATCAGCAAGATAAGCTAATAAAAGTCGTCATTAAACAGATATATTCTGATCATCAGCGTGTGGATTTGAGTGTTATCATTGAGCAGAATATTTATTATTTGTATTTGAAACGTGAAGAACTTGAAAAGGATGAGTATAAAGCAGTTTCTGAATTAAAAGGAGAATTAACTGGAAAATTTCTTAAGATATTAAGAAAACTCGATGAAAAAACACATAAAGATCTGTCTAAGCTTAAAAGAGCTATACTTAGGGTTAGACCGTATTATCAAGAAATACTGTTTCCGGACAAAAGCCATAAACAACCCTTAGTGACACAGGCTAGCTCTAGTTCAAGTTCTAATAAGAAAGCCGATAAAAATATTATAGACATTTTAATTAACTGTGTGTGTCGTCATGCAAGCTATGTGACTTTGAGTGTTACAATTAACCAGGCTATTTATCGCTTGAATTTAAGAAAGGATGAGTATGATGATAATAATAATAAAGAAGAAAAATACAAATACAAAAGAAGCTCTGAGTTAGAAGAGTTCAATGATAAGTTTCTTAGTTTATTAAAAAACCTTGATGAAAGAAAGCATCAAGAAGATGATTTGTCTGACCTTAAAGAAGCCATAAAAGGAGCCATAAAAGATGCAATAAAAAAAGGCAGAGAAAAAGAGATGGTCAAAGTGATCCCATTTTATAAGGAATTCTTATCAACAGAAAAACTTAAACAACCTTTGGCTACATCATCACCATCAACTGTGCCGAATCAGAGATCAAGATTGACGCCAACTGAAAGATATATTCGAGTACGGCGTTTACCCGATGAGAGTGCTGGTCAAGTTGAAGCTACGATTGCACCCCTTGAGACTGCTCCTGATTATTTGTTGAGGAATAGTACGAATAGTCAGGGTTATGATCCCAGTCAAGAGTCCTTATCACTATCAGTTAATGATCAAGAAGAGAAGATCGATGAAGAGGATCCGATGGAGGAAGAAAAAGCTACACAATCCTCTAGCAGTAGTGCAGCTAGAGTGCAGCCCTCACGTAAAAGAGCAAGCTACCGTCGACGATTCTCTTCTGCGTTTTATCAACCTTCAAGTTCGAGTTCTAGCTCGAGCTATGAGAAAGATGATGAGAGATCTACCGTAGAATATGATGCTCAGCCTGCTAAAAAAGGCAAGCATAAAAAAGAAGAAAGTGCTCGGCCGCTGTCCCCAGTATTTTTTGAATTGCCTAGTTCTAGCTCTAATGCAAGCGCTAATAAGAAAGATAATCAGAGAACTAAAGCAAGCTATGATGCTCAAGCTTCTAAAAGAGCAAGGCGTATATGAACGAACTGTCATTGTAGTGCTTCAGACTCGATGTGACAATTACCCGTTTCTCGTCGCGCCCATTGTCAGTTCAAGTTGAGAGTGTCAACTTTTTCCTGCCAAATTCTTTT
>Ga0207695_10000394_pt1 | contig 98403 bp, 62 predicted proteins | sample KBSC54metaG_FD_184354 | JGI IMG/M metagenome (GOLD analysis project Ga0207695, IMG submission 184354) | Corn rhizosphere microbial communities from Kellogg Biological Station, Michigan, USA - KBS C5-4 metaG (SPAdes) (version 2) | ecosystem: Host-associated > Plants > Roots > Rhizosphere > Soil... | reverse complement strand
TCTCCTATCTCGTCTATAAGCATCGGAAAGATCGATATTGCCATGGCTGTCGAGGCCGATCAGGGGATGAGGATAGTCCATCACACTGGCCCTGCCCTGGGCGCTGGCGATATAATTGTGCAACAGTCCCAGCGTATGCCCTACCTCATGTGCCGCCAGGTGGCGGAGACGATGAAGAGCCATCTTCAGCATGGGATTGGCCGTATCTGCGGGCATACCTTTTTCAAAAGGCGCCAGCAGTCCCTGGGCGATAAGATAATCCTGACGAACGCGCAGGGAACCCAGCGTCACATTGCCTTTGATGATCTCTCCTGTCCGGGGATCCACTACGCTGGCGCCATAGCTCCAGCCACGGGTGCTGCGATGCACCCAGTTGATCATATTATAACGTATATCCCGGGGATCGGCGGAATCAGGCAGCATCTCTACCCGGAACGCGTCCTTGAAACCTGCCGCCTCGAAGGCCTGCGCCCACCAGCGGGCTCCCGCCAGCAAAGCGCTGCGAATAGGCTCAGGAGTACCGTTGTCAAGATAATATACGATGGGTTTTACAGGCAGGCTCACAGCAGCGGAAGGGTCCTTCTTCTGCAGTCGGTGACGGCATATAAACTGCTTTTGAATAGGTTCATAGACCGGCGTGCTATAATCGAAATAAGAAATGGTAAAAAATCCGGCCCTCGGGTCGTATACACGGGGCCGGTAGTTATTATCCGGCAGTTGCACAAAAGAATGATGGATACGGAGGGTAATAGCGCCTGGCGAAGGCGTCACGCCGCGAACGAAATCCCCCGGCTGCCCGTCATTGCTGACAAAGGTGACAGTGGCCTCGATCTCCGTGTTCAGGGGAAAGTTCTTTGTCGCCGGAAGATAGAGGGCGCTGCGGCTGGCATCCAGCGAATAGCCGCCCTGGTGCGTATTCTTCAGACGGTTAGCCACCTGCATCACATCGCTCAGCAGAAAGCCCGTGGCATCGACAAGGACAGCTCCCTTCGTCTCAGCCTCAACCGTAAAACCCCAAAGAGTAGACTGGGCAAAAGACTGCTCTACCGCCCGCCTTTCCGCCACATCTTTGGTAACGGCCCTGTAGTCGTAATTGGGCTGGATCATCAACACCTTATTGCCTACACGGGTGAACTTTACGACACCACCTTCTCCCAAAAGCCCCCTGTCCAATCCAACATCATTGGAACCAAGACCCGCGGGTAGCGAGGGCTGGTAAAGGACTTCGGAATCCAGCCGGCTTATCTCCAGCCAGATCTTTCCCCCACGGGCATCCCAATAGAAATTGAAGAAACCGGGATAGGCCTTACAACCTTTTGTTTTCTCTTCGATGGTAGGAACCTGGGCATATAGCCGGGCAGACATTATGCAAATAATGCATAAGAGCAGTTGTTTTCTCATATCCAAATATAATGATCCTATTCTTACGCAAACGATTGTCTCCTGTGCAAATGGAAAAAAATGAGCATATTAGTACATGCAAACATCCACCCCTTCCGCCCGCCTGCTATCCCTGGACTTTATGCGTGGTCTTATTATGGTGCTGCTCATGCTGGAAGGCACGGGATTATATACACACCTGAATCAATACGCCCAGGGCACCGGCTGGTATTTCCTCACGATGCAGCTCGAACATCATCCCTGGCACGGCCTCCGCGCCTGGGACCTGGTACAGCCGGGATTTATGTTTATGGCAGGCACGGCCCTGGCTTTGTCCCTGGATAAACAGCGGCAGAAAGGCATACCCTGGGGACAGTCATTTAAAAAGGCATTACGACGCAGCGGCTGGCTCTTCTTTTGGGGTGTTTTGGATTATGCTGTCCGCCCCGGCGGCCTGTCTTTTGAATTATGGGACGTTCTGACCCAACTCTCATTCACCTTGCTGGTAGCCTTTCTTATCTTCCGGTGGAGCATCACAGCCCAGATCATATTCAGCATCGGCCTCCTGGTGCTCACGGAGCTGCTGTACCGCTGTATCCATGTTCCCGGTTTCGACCAGCCTTTCACAGACCAGCATAATTTTGGTAATTATATAGACACCATCCTCATGCATAAGATCAACCGGGGAGGATGGGTGGCCATCAACTGTATACCCACCGCCGCTCATACCATCTGGGGAGCCGTTGCAGGCAAGCTGCTGTTGAGCAATAAGACTGGCAAAGTGCGTTACCTCCTCTTCGCCGGACTCCTCTGCCTGACAGCAGGCTACCTGCTCGACCTTTTAAACATTACACCTATCATTAAAAGAATAGCCACCAGCTCCTTTACCCTCGCCTCAGGCGGTTATGCCATCCTGTTGCTGGCCCTCTGTTACTGGTGGATCGACCTGCGCGGGCACCGGCAGCACCTGACATTCTTCCAGGTAGTGGGGATGAACTCCATCTTTATCTACCTGTTCTTCGAGATCGTGGGGGACAGGTGGTTCAACGACTATATCACCGCTATCGCTTCAGGATTATTACAAATAGCGCACATGCCCGTTTTTGTACAGGCGATCTTCTCTTCCCTGGCCATTTTCGCCCTGGAATGGGGATTATGCTATTTCCTGTACAAGAGAAAGATATTTTTTAAGCTGTGACGACCCCCAGCCGGGCCATTCAGTTTTCGTGTCATTATGGGCAAAATCCGTGAAATAGCGCAATCGTTTGCCCCGGGATCATGCACAGCTTTTTTGTATTTTGTGCCTCAAGCAATTCTACAACATGAACCAATCTCTCACTACCCCTGCCATGGTGAGCCGTCGTGGCAGCAGCGCGATCGTCATCATCGCCGTCCTGTTCTTTATATTCGGGTTTGTCACCTGGCTCAACAGCATCCTGATACCGTTCCTGAAGCTCACTTGCGAGCTGACCAGCGACGTACAGGCATTCCTGGTGACCTCAGCCTTCTATATGTCTTACTTCTTTCTGGGCCTGCCCTCCTCCAACATCCTGAAAAAGACAGGCTTTAAGAACGGCATGGCCCTCGGCCTGCTCATCATGGCCCTGGGTTCGCTGATCTTTATTCCTGCCGCCCAAACGAGAAGCTTCCCCCTCTTCCTCATCGGTCTGTTCGTCCAGGGCGGAGGCCTGACCCTGCTTCAAACAGCATCCAACCCCTACGCCACTATATTAGGGCCGATTGAAAGTGCAGCCAAACGCATCAGCATCCTGGGCGTATGCAACAAGACGGCAGGCGCCATCGGCCCATTGATCCTGGGCGCGGTCGTGCTGAAGGGAGCAGGGGAACAGGAACTACGTATCAAGGCTGCCGCTACTGTCGCCGAGAGGGAACAGCTGTTGAATGCCATGGGCTCGCGGGTGATCGCGCCCTATATAATTATAGCCCTCGTGCTGGCAGCCCTTGCGTGGACCATCAGAAGGAGCTCCCTGCCGGAGATCGACATGGACAAAGAAGAGGGGACGATACAATCAACAAGTACCCGGACAAGCATATTCCAATTCCCTCACCTGGTACTGGGCGCCATCTGTCTCTTTCTCTATGTAGGCGCCGAAGTGATGGCCGGAGATGCCATCGGCATGTACGGCCGTGCCATGGGCATGAGCCTGGATACGACAAAATATTTTACCACCTGCACCATGGCGGCCATGCTCGCCGGCTATATCACTGGCATATTTACCATTCCAAAATACCTGTCACAACAGCAGGGGCTGAAGATCTCCGCAATAGCAGGCGTTATTTTTACCACCTGCGCCCTGCTGACACATGGTTATGTTTCCATCAGCTTCGTCGCGCTCCTCGGCCTGGCCAATGCACTGATGTGGCCGGCAATATGGCCCCTTGCCCTCGACGGGCTGGGTAAATTTACAAAAGCAGGCTCCGGTCTCCTGATCATGGGCATTGCCGGAGCTGCAGTGATCCCCCCGTTATACGGGTCATTAAAAGAACACCCAGCCATCGGTAATACCCTTGCCTTTTTTATTTGTATGCTGCCATGTTATTTATATATCCTGTATTATTCTATATTTGGCTATAAAGTTGGAAGGAAGAACATATGACACTAATAAAAAGTATTTCCGGTATCCGTGGAACCATCGGAGGCGCGCCGGGGGACAATCTGACCCCTCCGGACATCGTAAAATTTGCCGCTGCATATGGCAGCTGGCTGAAAGAGAAAAATGCTACCCCCCTCGTCGTCATCGGTCGTGACGGCCGCATCAGCGGGGAAATGGTAAATACCCTGGTCGTTCAAACCTTACTGGGTCTGGGGTTGGATGTAGTAGACCTGGGGCTCTCCACCACACCCACAGTCGAAATGGCTGTGCGTTGGGAAAAAGCCGGCGGCGGTATTATCATTACAGCCAGTCATAATCCCCGCCAATGGAATGCCCTGAAACTCCTGAATGCAGAAGGAGAATTCATCAGCGGTGCAGATGGGGCCGCAGTATTGGAAAAGGCCGAACGGTCGGCTTTCCAGTTCGCACCCGTCGAAAAGGCAGGCCGCTACCGGCCATCCACAGGCCATATGGAAAAACATATAGAGGCCATCCTGGATTATCCACTCGTAGACATGGCAGCCATCGCAAACCGGGATTTTAAGGTAGTAGTAGATGGCATCAATTCCACAGGAGCCATTTACGTGCCTGCGCTATTAAAAGCATTGGGCATTAGCCAGGTGACAGTCCTGAACGGCGAGGTCAACGGGGAATTCGCACATGATCCGGAGCCGCTGCCGGAAAACCTCGTAGGTCTCTGCGAAGAAGTAAAGCGCCAGGGTGCCGACCTGGGCATTGCCGTCGATCCGGATGTGGACAGGCTCTGCTTCGTCTGCGAAGACGGAACGCTCTTTGGAGAAGAATACACCCTGGTGGCGGTGGCCGATTACATATTGAGCCGCCGTAAAGGCAATACCGTCTCCAATATGTCGTCTACCCGCGCACTGAAAGACGTCACGGCAAACCATGGCGGACAATACTATCCTTCTGCCGTAGGTGAGGTCAACGTGGTAACAAAGATGAAGGCCGTAAAGGCCGTCATCGGGGGCGAAGGCAACGGAGGTATCATCGTTCCCGATCTGCACTACGGCCGGGACGCGCTCATCGGCATCGGATTATTCCTCAGTGCACTGGCTTCCGCCGGATTGAAAATATCCGAATACCGCCGTCATTTCCCCAATTATTACATGTCGAAGAACAAGATCGAGCTCAAGCCGGGCATGAATATCCCTGCCTTGCTGAGTGAAATGAAGACGAAGTATACAGCTTACGAGATGAACACCGAGGACGGTCTCAAAATAGAATTCGACAAGGGATGGGTGCATCTGCGGGGTTCGAATACGGAACCAATTATCCGTGTATACGCTGAAGGCACTACCGAAAATGTAGCGCAACAGCTTGCTTCGGACGTAATGAAAAACGTGACAGCCATCATCTGACAGGATAAATAAAATATGCCCCCTAAAAGTTAGACACTTTCAGGGGGCATATCAAATCGGGGCGGCTTTTTAAACTTACGCTCTTCGCCCAGGTGTTATGAGCAGCTTGCTCACATACACCTTATTCTTCGTCCTTATCATACAGTAGTGAACGCCCGCACTGAGGCTGCCGGCATCCAGGGCCCATCGGTAAGGCGCGCCTGCTTCAACATTGCCGTCAAACAGGATCCTTTCACGAACTCCTACGCCATTATAGACTTCCACCGACACATGATCGCTCCCCGGCACTTGCAGCTCTACAAAAGCCGTACTGCTTGCAGGGTTGGGATATACCTTATAGATAAGACCCGACGAAAGCCCTGTTGCACTTCCGCCTGACACATCAAGCGTAGCTGCATGCCCGTTGGTTGCCTTGCGGATTACCGCGGAGCACCCCGTGAAGTCCGCCGTCACAACGATAGAGGCCGTCGTGTTACAGCCGTTGCTTGAGCTGTGGACCGTAAGGAGATAAGTACCCGAGTCGGTTACACTGGTGATCTGTTCGGGATCAAAGAACCCGTTGGGGCCCGTCCAGGTATAGTCAACATTCGGCGTGGAGGAACCACCGGTGAGCGTGACATTTCCAACGGTGCAGCTGAGCGATCCATCACTGGAGATGTTTACACCTCCCGGGTGTACCTGGTCAGCCTGGACAGTGATCTGTCTGCTAAAGGAACAGCCGTTGGAAGGATCCGTGGCCGTGAGGGTATAAACGCCGCCGACAGAAACAAAGGTCTCCTTTAAAGCGGATGTAAATCCATTGGGTCCTGCCCATGCGTAAGTGACGCCAGTCGTAGTAGAGCTGCCGCTGATCTTGACGCTGAGGGTGTTACAGGTCAGCCTGTCGGCGACACTGGCAGAGACGCCGCCGGGAACGGTGGTGTTCTGGGTGACAGTAGGAGCCGTGACGGAGGTGGTACAACCGTTGTTGCGATTGATGGCCGTGACGGTATAGTTGCCGGGTATAGTCACCGTAGCCGAAGCGGTGTTAGCCGTAAACCCGCTGGGTCCTGTCCAGCTGTAGGTGACGCCGGCCGTGGTAGAGCTGCCGGTGAGGACCACATTGCTAATGGAACAGGTCAGCTGGCTATTGGCAGGGACGCTGTTGGTAATCACCGAAGATGGCCTGGCAGTATCCTGTGTTACGACAGCTGATGAAGTAGATGAACAGCCGGTGGTAGAATCCGTAGCCGTCACTGTATAGATACCGGGGGCCATGACCGTCGTCGTTTGACCCGTAGCGGTGAACCCATTGGGCCCTGTCCAGCTATAGGTCGCACCCAAAGCAGAAGAGCTTGCAGTGAAACCAATACTGCTGGTCGAACAGGTCAGCAAGGCATTCACAGGATTACTCGTCACCAGGGGGCTGGCCGGCCCTGTGGTGTTCTGTGTCACCGTGGTAGAGGCGGTAGCCGTACACCCGGAAGAGGTATTGATGGCCGTCACCGTATAAGTACCCGGAACAGTGGCGGTCGCCGTCGCACCGGTAGCAGAAAACCCGCCCGGTCCAGCCCAGGTAAAATTATCTCCCGAAGCAGCCGAAGTGCCCGTAAGTGTTACACTGTTGGTACAGCCCAGCGTACCTGATGCTGTAGCCGCTACACCCGACGGCGCGGTGAGATCCTGCACCACTGTGATAGTCGTCGCAGCAGTACATCCCGGAGCAGAGCTGGAATTGGCCGCCGTCAGCGTATAAGTTCCAACTGTATTAGTCGTCACGCTTGAACCCGAAGCCGCGAAGCCGTCGGGTCCTGTCCAGGTGTAAGTAGCTCCCGAATTATTGGAAGAGCCGATGAGCGTCACACTGGCGTGGGTACAGTTCAGCGAACTCGAAGCCACGGCCGTAACATTACCTGGTGCAGTAAGTATCCGCGACACGGTGGTGCTTGCGCTCGCGGTACATCCGGTAGGAGTATAGGTGGCCGTGATGGTATAGACACCGGGAGCATTAGCCGTAGCCGATGTACCCTGAGCCGTGAAGCCATTGGGCCCTGTCCAGGCGTAGGTATCTGTTAAAACAGAGGTAGAAGATCCGCTCAAAGGGACATTGTTGTTACTACAGGTCAGCGCACCCACATGCGAGGCCGTAACACCGGTCGGTATCGTGAGTGTCTGTATCACAGTGGTAGAGGCGGTAGTGGTACATCCCGTAGATGGGTTGGTCGCTGTAAGAATATACAACCCAGGGGCCGTCACAGTAACCGAAGCGCCGCTGGCAGTAAAACCGGCAACATTCCCTGTCCCTGCCCATGTAAAGGTAGTTCCTGGAGTAGTGGAAGTACCCGTGAGGGTAGCTCTGGTAAAATTACAGGTCAGGGGCCCATTATTGGCCGCCTTAACTCCTTCAGGAGGCGCCGTACAGCCCCCTGTCTCTCCCGGCAAGGCAAAAACTGGTTTTCCGATCAGGGAAGAAAGTAATGTGAAAGACATAATGGCCACACTATTTCTCCCCCGAAGTAAAGACAATTTCATATGTATGGGTTTGGTTTGACAGGAAGGTACCTATTTTCGCATCAGTCAATAATGACCGCAGCATCCCTGAACGCAACTACTTTTGATATGTGAGAATGGGGAATATATAATCGGAGAATATTCATAACCCTGATAGGAAGATTATAGTAAAGAAATGAATAGTTTATAAATAAACCTTTACCTCCAACCTTTACGGTAAGTCGTCCAATAAATATGAGCCGCCCACCAGTTGGCGGACGGCTCATAGATGTAGAGGCTTATAGCGTTAATTTATCGCGTTGTGAGCAGCTTGCTCACATACACCTTATTCTTCGTCCTTATCATACAGTAGTGAACGCCCGCAGAGAGGCTGCCGGCATCCAGGGTCCATCGGTAAGGCGTTCCTGCTTCAACATTGCCGTCAAACAGGATCTTCTCACGAACCCCTGCACCATTGTAAACTTCCACCGACACATGATCGCTCGCCGGTACATGCAGCTCTACAAAAGCCGTACTTCTTGCAGGGTTGGGATATACCTTATAGATAAGGCCCGAAACGCTTGCCGCACTTCCGTCTGCTGCATCAAGTGCGACCGCATGGCCGTCGGCCATCCTGGGAGCAGCCATAGAACACTCCGTGAAATCCGCGATCACATTGATGGAAGCCACCGTATTACAGCCGTTGCCGGGATTATTGACCGTGAGGACATAAGTACCGGAATCCGCGACACTGGTGATCTGCCCGGGATCAAAGAACCCATTCGGTCCTGTCCAGGTATAGCCAACATTCGGCGTAGTTGAACCACCGGTAAGAGTCACGCTTCCGACGGTACAGCTGAGCGATCCGTCACTGGTGACGGTTACACCGATAGGATGCACTTGGTCAGCCTGGACGGTTATCGGCCTGCTGAAAGAACAACCATTGGAAGGATCCGTAGCCGTGAGGGTATAGACACCACCAACGGTGACGGGAGTCACGCTTGAAGTGGACATAAATCCGTCAGGCCCGGCCCAGGCATAAGTAACACCTGGGGTGGTAGAACCGCCGGTGAGCGTGACGCTGCTAGTGCGACAGGTCAGCTTATCGGAGACACTGGCAGAGACGGCTTGGGGAATAGTGATATTCTGGGTGACAGCGGCGGCTGTTACGGAAGTGTTACAGCCATTGTTGGGATTGGTGACCGTGACGGTATAGTTGCCCGCTGCAGTCACCGTGGTCGAAGCGCCAGTAGCCGTGTACCCGTCAGGGCCTGTCCAGCTGTAGGTAACGCCCGAAGTGGATGAGCTGCCGATGAGAACCACATTGGTATTGGAGCAGGTCAGCAAGCCATTGGCAGGATCACTGATGGTGGCAACGCCAGCGGGCTTTACCGTATCCTGGGTTATGGTTACCATTGAGCTCGCCGCACAACCCGACGTGTCGGTGACCGTTAGCATATAGACACCGGCAGCGGTGACCGCAGTTACCCTTGAAGAGGAAGTAAATCCATCAGGCCCTGTCCAGGCATAGGCGACATTGGACACCGATGAGTTGCCATTCAATACGACAGATGAATGGGCACAGGAGAGCATTCCACCCGCAGTAGCCGTTGCATCGATGCTGGTTAGCCCGGACACCTTTATATTGTCAAAATAATAGAACTCGGAGGTGGCCGTTGCTTTGGCCCTGATGATGATCTGGAGCGTCCGGCCGCTTAACGATCCTATGGACACAGTAGTATTGACAGTAGCATTGTTATTGATCTTGCCCTTATTATCCGAAAATAATACCTCGGCCCCTCCGTCGATCTTGTAATACAAACTGAGATAATCCGTATGAGTCGTGCTGTCAGCCGTCAGGCCGCCTGCGCTTCTTATGTCGACGGATATGTTTACATTGGTTTTTCCTGTAATATCGATGATGCCGGAGGCCCAGGTACCCAACCCGTTGATGGTGATATTGTTCGCCCTGAACTCATTATTGTAGACCGCAAATACGCTGTTTTTGCTGGGACTGGTGTTCGTGACTGACCAGGGCGTAGCGACGCTGCCGGATGTTGTGCCGTCTGGATAAGTAAAATTCTCCAGCCAGATGGTGACAGGCTGGGAACAGGTCACCAGGGTGTCGGCATTTTTTATCGTGTTCGCAGAGAGATGGCCATTCAATAAAAATGAGAGAAAAGCAATATGTAAGATTTTCATGGAATGTTTTATTGATTGGAGGAAAGAAAAAAGCCGCCCCAGGATCGGGGCGGCTTTTGTATTTAGCGCGCTATGAGCAGCTTGCTCACATACACCTTATTCTTCGTTCGTATCATACAGTAGTGAACGCCCGCACTGAGACTGCCGGCATTCAGGGTCCATCGATAAGGAGTACCTGCTTCAACGTTGCCGTCGAAGAGGACCTTCTCACGAACCCCTACACCATTGTAGACTTCCACCGACACATGATCGCTCCCCGGTACATTCAGCTCGACAATGGCTGTGCTGCTTGCAGGATTGGGATATACCTTATAGGTAAGATCCGAAACCGTTATTGCACTTTCGCCTGACGGATTAAGCATAGCTGCATGCCCGTTGGTTGCCTTGCGGATTACCGCGGAGCACCCCGTGAAGTCCGCCGTCACAACGACAGATGCCGTCGTGTTACAGCCGTTGCTTGAGCTGTGGACCGTAAGGAGATAAGTACCCGAATCGCTTACACTGGTGATCTGTTCAGGATCAAAGAACCCGTTCGGTCCTGTCCAGGTATAGTCAACATTCGGCGTGGAGGAACCACCGGTGAGCGTGACGCTTCCGACAGTACAGCTGAGCGACCCATCACTGGAGATCGTTACACCTTGCGGGTGTACCTGGTCAGCCTGAACAGTGATCTGTCTGCTAAAGGAACAACCGTTGGAAGGATCCGTCGCTGTGAGGGTATAGACGCCGCCGACAGAAACAAAGTTCTCCGCGGAAGTGGATGTATATCCACCGGGTCCTGCCCAGGCGTAAGTGACGCCGGTTGTGGTGGAACTGCCTTTGATCTTCACGCTGAGGGTGTTACAGGTCAGCCTGTCGGCGACACTGGCAGAGACGCCGCCGGGAACGGTGGTGTTCTGGGTGACAGTTGGAGCCGTGACGGAGGTGGCACAACCGTTATTGGGATTGGTGACCGTGACGGTATAGTTGCCGGCCGTAGTCACCGTGACTGAAGCGCTGTTAGCTGTAAAGCCGATCGGTCCTGTCCAGCTGTAAGTAACACCGCTCGTGGTTGAGCTGCCGGTGAGCATCACACTGCTGTTGGTGCAGGTCAACTGTCCATTGGCAGGGATGCTGCTGGTTATCACCGAAGAGGGCCTGGCAGTATCCTGTGTTACGACAGCTGATGTAGTGGATGAACAGCCGTTATTTTGGTCGATGGCCTTCACCGTATAAGTACCGGGGGCCGTGACCGTCGTAGTTACGCCCGTAGCTGTGAACCCATTAGGTCCTGTCCAGCTGTAGGACGCACTACCCGTAGTGGAAGCGCTGGCAGTGAAACCAATGCTGCTGGTAGAGCAGGTCAGCAGGGCATTGACCGGATTGCTGGCCATGACCAGGTTGGTCGGCGGTGTGGTGTTCTGCGTGATATTGGAAGAGCCATTGGAAACGCAGCCATTCGTCTGATCGGTAGCGGTCACCAGGTAGGTGCCGGGAGTGGTCACACTGATGGAGGCCGAGGACGACGAAAAACCGTTGGGTCCTGCCCAGCTGAAGTTGACCCCAGTGGTAGTAGTGCTGGCCGTCAGGGTCAGATTGCTATTGGCGCAGGTCAGCAGCGTAGCGCCGGTGTTGCTGGTTATCAATAAGCCCGAGGGCGCCGAGGTATTCTGGGCGACCACCGTATTGGTAATGGCAGTACAGCCGTTGCCGGGATTAGTCACCGTCAGCGTATAAGTGCCGGCTACACTGGTGGTGGCAGTTGCGCTGGAAGAAGTGAATCCATTAGGTCCTGCCCAGCTATAGGTCATCCCTGTCGTCGAAGAATTGCCCGTGAGGATCACGCTGGGCTTCATACAGGTAATGGGGCCATCATTAAAGGCTGTTACCTGGGCCGGTGGCGTGAAGTTCTGACTGATGGTCGCCGTGGTAGTGTTCGTACAACCATTCGATGGATCCGTTACAGTCAGGATATAAGAACCCTGAGAGGTGACCACTGCTGTAGTGCCGGTGGCCGTGTAGCTGTTGGGACCTGTCCAGCTATAGGTAACCCCGGTGGTGGATGAGCTGCCTGTCAGCGTAACGCTGGGATTAGCGCATGTCAGCGTGGCCGCAGAGGGAGAGATCGGCGAAAGCTGAGGCGCCGTGATATTTTGTGTCACTACCTTCGTCGCTGTAGCCGTACAGCCGTTGGACGGGTTGGTTACTGTCAATGTATAGGTTCCCGGGTTGAACACATTCGTCTGGGAGGACGCTACACTAAAGTTGTTGGGACCTGTCCATACATAGGTAACCCCTGTAGTGGTAGAATTACCTGACAGGAGGATGGTATTGGTAGCACAGGTCAGCTGTGCACTGGTCGGCGCTGCACCTACGGTCGGTACTGCCGGAGCGGTCGAACTGCCCAGGACATTTGCCGTATCCGTGGCGGTACAACCATTAGCCGGATTGGTGACCGTCAAAGTATACACACCGGCAACGCTCACCGTGGGGTTTTGCGCAGAAGAAGTAAACCCGCTGGGACCTGTCCAGGCATAGGTTACACCGCCGGTGGAAGAAGCACCCGTCAGCGCCACGCTTGTCGTAGTACAGGTCAGGCTGCTGTTAGCGCTCGCATTCACGCCCCCCGGAGCAGTGGTATTGGTCAGTACATTTGCCGTATCCGTGCTGGTACATCCATTGGCCGGATTAGTGACCGTCAACGTATAAACACCGGCAACGCTCACCGTCGGATTCTGCGTAGAGGAAGTAAACCCACTAGGCCCTGTCCAGGCATAGGTTACACCGCTGGTCGAAGAAGTCCCCGTCAACGCCACGCTTGTGGTAGTACAGGTCAGTGCAGTTGGTGCACTGCCTGTGGCGCCGGGCGCAGTTGTGTTCAGGCTTACCAGGGCCGTATCGGATGCCGTACATCCTCCTGCAGTGACCGTCAAAGTATAAATACCGGCGACACTCACCGTGGGATTTTGCGCCGCGGAAGTAAAGCTGTTGGGGCCAGTCCAGCTATAAGTGGCGCCGCTGCCGGTAGTACTCCCAGTCAACGTCACCGAAGAATGAGCACAGGTGATCACTCCGCCGTTGGCGACGGCAGTCCCGCCTGTCGGCGTACCTGTCAGCTTTACGTTGTCAAAAAAATATCTTTCCGTAGGATCGGAATTGCTCGTCTGAATGATCACCCGTACCGAATCGCCATTGAAAGCACCGGATGTCAGCGTCATGGAGGATGTTCCAGTCGTGCTGCTGCCGATGCCCGCCAGATCCTCATAGATCAGGCTGTCGGCCCTGTTATTGATATGGAGATACACCCTGACAAAATCGGCGGGTTCAAAAGCATCGCTGCCGGAAGCCGTTTCGCTCCGGAGATCCACGGACAATGTCGTATTGGACTTGCCGGCGAGGCTGATGGGGCCCGAAGTCCAGGTGCCTACGTTCTGCCCTGTGAAAGAAGTCTTGAACTCGTTGCTCTGCACGGAATAGGTGAAGGTGCCCGTAGCGCTTGTCGCAGCTGTCCAGGGGGTAGTACCTGCATCGGAGGTTGTGCCGTTGGGGAATGTAAAATCTTCCAGCCAGAAGACCGAGGCCGCGGATCCGGTCGTGACCGTCACCGAGGTGGAAGCCGTACAACCCGTGGCGGGATTCCTTACCGTCACCGTATAGGTGCCCGCGGCAGTTACACTCGGACTTTGCGCCGCGCTGGTAAACCCATTGGGCCCCGTCCAACTATAGGTAGCGCCGGATACGGAAGAGTTGGCGCTGATAACAGCGCTGGTGCCGCAACCCAAGGCGCCTCCTGTCGCCGTCAGATCCGGAGCGCTGTTATTGGCGGTGACCGTTACGCTCGCGCTGCCGGTACCGGCCGAATTGGTGCCTGTCACCGTATAGGTCCCTGCCGTGTTTACAGATACGCTGCTTCCAGTAGCGGTATAGCCATTGGGCCCCGTCCAGGAATAGGTAGTGGTGCCTGAGGCCGTCGTGCTGGCAGTCAAAGTCGTCGACGGATAAGTACACGTAAGCACTCCGCCGGCGCCATTGTTGTTGTTGGCGCTGACAGAAATGCCCGACACCGTACAGGGGCCCGTCTCCTTAAATACATCATATTTCTCGATGTAATAGTCATTGTTCCCGGGACTGAAGTTGTAGATACGAATGACAATCTGCACCGTGCTGCCTGTGAGCATCCCCGATGTGACGGTAGGTGTTCCAAAGCTGCCGAACTGTGCGCTGATCAAGGTCTCCGGACCGCCATCCAGCTTATAATAAACCTTTACGTACTCCGAAGAGGTAAAAGTACCCTCGGAGGAAACCTTCGCATCCACCTGGATATTGGTATACCCGGCAATGGAAAATACCCGGGAATACCATACCCCTTCCCCACCCAGCTGCTGGGCCTTTATACGGTGTGATTGGGCGGAAAATACAAGGGCGCCGCGGACATTCGATCTATCGAGATACCAACCCGTTGAGCTGGCATCCACCGTATCTCCGTTCACCGAATTCTGAAAAGTCTGCGTGACTATCGGACAGGCCGGCGTAGCCTGCACGATATTACTGCACAATAATAGTAGAAGCGGTATAATAAGGATATTATACCTTTTTTTAAGTAACGATACATTCATATGTATTGGTTTGGTTTACGGGGAGGCTGGGATAAGGGTAACTACGTACTATAAGCGACAAGGCAAAATACCGCTTTTTATATCAGTCAATAATGACCGCAGCGTATTTGTACGCAACTACTTTTGATATGTGAGAATGGAGTATATGTAATCCAGAAACAGTCATAGTCATACAGCAGACTCCTATAAGGAGATTGTAGTAAAGAAATGAATAATTTATAAATAAACCTTTACCTCCAATCCCCCGGTTAAACCATACAATAAGTAAGAGCCGCCCCCGGAAGGAGACGGCTCTTACACTTAGCGCGTCAATTTTATAGCGCGTTTATTTAGCGTGTGATGAGCAGCTTGCTCACATACACCTTATTATTCGTTCGTATCATACAGTAGTGAATACCCGCAGAGAGGCTGCCGGCACCCAGGGTCCATCGATAAGGTGTGCCTGTTTCGACGTTGCCGTCGAAGAGCATCTTCTCACGAACCCCAACACCATTGTAGACTTCCACAGACACATGATCGCTCGCCGGTACATTCAGCTCGACAACAGTCGTGCTGCTTGCAGGGTTGGGAAATACCTTATAGGTAAGGCCAGAAACGCCCGTCGCACTTCCATCTGACGCATCAAGCGTGGCAGCATGCCCGTTGGTCGCCTTGCGAATTACCGCAGAGCACCCGGTGAAGTCCGCTGTCACAACGATAGATGCCGTCGTGTTACAGCCGTTGCTTGAACTGTGGACCGTAAGGAGATAAGTACCCGAGTCGGTTACACTGGTGATCTGCTCCGGATCAAAGAACCCGTTAGGTCCTGTCCAGGTATAGCCGACACCTGGTGTAGTGGAATTGCCGGTAAGCGTGACGCTTCCGACAGTACAGCTGAGCGATCCATCACTGGAGATGGTTACGCCTTCCGGGTGTACCTGGTCAGCCTGGACAGTGATCTGTCTGCTGAAGGAACAACCATTGGAAGGATCCGTGGCTGTGAGGGTATAGACGCCGCCGACAGAAACAAAGTTCTCCGCGGAAGTGGATGTATATCCACCGGGTCCTGCCCAGGCGAAAGTGACGCCGGTTGTGGTGGAACTGCCGCTGATCTTCACGCTGAGGGTGTTACAGGTCAGCCTGTCGGCGACACTGGCAGAGACGCCGCCGGGAACAGTCGTGTTCTGCACGACAGTAGGCGCGCTCAGGGACACCGAACAACCGTTGGTAGGATTGGTGATGGTGACGGTATAGTTGCCGGCAACGCTGACAGCAGTCGCCTGCAGGGTGGAGCTAAATCCATTAGGCCCGGTCCAGCTATAGCCGGCATTCGGCGTATTGCTACTTGCAAACAAGCCCACAGTGCTATTGGAACAGGTCAATTGCGCATTGGCAGGGATAGCCCTTATGGTAGCAGCAGCAGGCCCCGCTGTGTCCTGCGTCACAATGGTCGATGAAGTGGACGCACAGCCATTGGTAGAATCTGTGGCAATCGCCGTATAGGTACCGGGTACATTTACGGATGCGGTCATACCATTGTACGTAAACCCGCCGGGGCCTGTCCATGCATATCCTACATGGGCGCTGGAAGAATTGGCATTTAACGCAATACTGGTTGTCGTACAAGTCAGCTTCGCAATCACAGGATTGCTTGTCATGACCGGGGCGGCCGGTGCCGTCATATCCTGCGCTACAATGGTAGGAGACAATGAGCTACATCCGGTGGCAGTATAGGTAACCACCAGGTTATAGGTGCCGGGTACACTGACGATGGGAAATGCATCCGTTGAAGTGTAGCCATTGGGGCCTGCCCAGGAGACAGTGACACCCGTGATAGAGCCAAAAGGCATGACGAGCATGACGCTGGGGTTGGCACAGGTCAACGGCCCGGTATTGCCGGGCTCCAAAGTGGGCGGGGGTGTCGTATTCGAAGTGACTGTTACACTGGCGCTGCCCGTTTTCCCGGAGTTGGTGCCCGTCACGGTGTATGTACCGGCCGTGCTTACCGTCACACTGGACCCTGTAGCCGTAAAGTTGTTAGGCCCGGCCCAGGTATAAGTGGTGGTGCCTGATGCCGTCGTACTGGCAGTGAGGGTCGTCGATGGAAAGGCACAGGTCAGCACTCCATTGCTGCCATTGCGGTTGTTGACACTGACAGTGATCTTCGTGAAATTATTGCCATTTCCATGTTCTCCCGGCCGGGCGAACAGTGGCTGCCCCAACAGGGAAGAAAGCAAAACAAAAGATATAATGGCTAAATTATACCTTTTTCGAAGTAAAGACAACTTCATATATATTGGTTTGGTTTACGAGGTGTATGTACGGATAGAATAATGGTAACTATGTAGTATATACGCTGATGCAAAGTACCGAAAATTACATTAGTCAATAATGACCGCACCATCCCTGAACGCGGCTACTTTTGATATGTGAGAATGGAAAATATATAATCGGAGAATATTCATAACCCTTATAGGAAGACTATAGTAAAGAAATGAACAGTTTATAAATAAACCTTTACCTCCAACCTTTACGGTAAGTCGTCCAATAAATATGAGCCGCCCACCAGTTGGCGGACGGCTCATAGATGTAGAGGTTTATAGTGTTAATTTATCGCGTGATGAGCAGCTTGCTCACATAAACCTTATTGCTCGTTCGTATCATGCAATAGTGAATGCCTGTAGATATACTGCCGGCATTCAGCGTCCATCGGTAAGGCGTGCCGGCTTCAACGTTGCCGTCAAAGAGGATCTTCTCGCGAACGCCTGCACCATTATAGACCTCCACCGACACATGATCGCTCGCCGGCGCATTCAGCTCGACAATGGCTGTGCTGCTTGCAGGGTTGGGATATACCTTGTAGGTAAGACCCGAAATTGCCGCTGCACTTCCGTCTGCATTCAGCGCGGCTGCTTGTCCGTTGGTCGCCTTGCGCATTACCGCAGAACATTCCGTGAAATCAGCCGTCACAGTGATGGTAGCCGTCGTGTTACAGCCGTTGCCGGGATTATTGACTGTGAGGAGATAAGTGCCGGAATCGGCTACACTGGTGATCTGCTCAGGATCAAAGAATCCGTTCGGCCCCGTCCAGGTATAGCCGACATTCGGCGTACTGGAACCGCCGGTGAGGTTGACGCTTCCGATGGTGCAGCTGAGCGACCCGTCACTGGAGACGGTTACTCCCATTGGGTGTACCTGGTCAGCCTGTACCGTGATGGGCCTGCTGAAGGAACAGCCGTTGGAGGGATCAGTGGCGGTAAGGGTATAGACGCCACCGACAGAAACATAGGTCTCCTTTGAAGTGGATGTAAACCCGCCAGGCCCTGACCATGCGTAAGTGACGCCGGTCGTAGTGGAGCCACCGCTGATCTTGACGCTGGTAGTGCGGCAGGTCAGCTTGTCGGCGACGCTGGTATTGACGGCCTCGGGAACGTTGGTGTTCTGGGTGACAGCAGCAGCCGTTGCGGAAGTGAAACAGCCGTTGCTGGGATTGGTGACCGTGACGGTATAGTTACCAGGTGTAGTCACCGTGGCTGACATACCGGAAGCGGTGTACCCGATAGGTCCTGACCAGCTGTAGGTAACGCCTGTAGTGGACGAGCTGCAGGAGAGGACAACACTGGTATTGGAGCAGGTCAGCAGGCCATTGGCCGGGACGCTGCTGGTAGCGACCACTGTAGGTCTAACTGTATCCTGTGTTACAATGGCTGTTGAAGTGGATGTACAGCCATTCAGGGGATCAGTAGCTCTCACCGTATAAGTGCCCGGGTTGGTGACGTTTGTAGTTATGCCCGTGGCCGTGAATCCATTGGGTCCTGTCCAGCTATAGTTCGCGCCTGCGGCCGAAGAGCTGGCAGTGAAACCAATATTGCTGGTCGAGCAGGTCAGCAGGGCATTCACCGGGTTGCTGACCATGGCCAGGTTGGCCGGCGGCGTGATATTCTGTGTGATATTAGAGGAGTTATTGGAGGCACAGCCATTGGTCGGATCAGTAGCAGTTACATGGTAGGCTCCGGGATTGGTCACACTGATGGAGGCAGTAGAGGCCGCGAAGCCGTTAGGCCCTGCCCAGCTAAAGTTGACCCCTGTTGTAGACGAGCTGGCCGTCAGACTGATACTGGTATTGGCACAGGTCAGCAGCAGAGCGCTGTTGTTACTGGCTATCGCCGGCTGGGCCGGTGCAGTGATATTCTGTAAGACATTCGCCGTATCCGTAGCCGTACATCCCGTAGCGGAGTTGGTTACTTTCAAAGTATAGATACCCGCTGTGCTGACTGACGGGTTCTGCGCAACGCTGGTAAATCCACCCGGCCCTGTCCAGCTGTAAGTGACACCAGATGAAGACGCGCTGCCGTTTAGCACAACAGATGAATTGGTACAGGAGAGTATCCCTCCCGCAGTGGCCGTCGCATTGATGGGAGTTGCACCGGACACCTGCACATTATCGAAATAATAGAACTCATCCGATCCCGTGGCCCTTGCCCGTACGATGATCTGGATATTGTTACCGCTGAGAGAGCCTACGGAAATAATCGTGTTGATGGCGCTATGGTTATTGACGGCTGCCAGGGTTTCGCTGAACAGCACTTCGCTGCCTCCGTCGATCTTGTAGTAGAAACGCAGATAGTCCATAACGCTCCCACTGGTATTCATTTGACCGCCCGGCAAAACTGAGCTCCTGATACCGGCGGAGACGCTAACATTGGTCTTGCCGGCGATGCTCATCGTTTCGGAAGCCCATACGCTTTCGGTACCAGTGCCGCTGCCCGTATTGCTTACGCGGAACTCGTTGTTCTGTACGGAGAATACACTTCCGGAAGGAGTGCTGACCACCGACCATTTGGTAGCGCCGGCATCGGAAGTAGTCCCGTTGGACAGCGTGAAATCCTCCAGCCACAATGATGTACCCGGTACGACAGCCACGGATTGTGAGTTGGTGCAGCCATTGGCAGGATTGGTGACCGTGGCTATATACGTACCCACGGTACTGACCGCGGGATTTTGCACCGCGGATGTAAATCCACCCGGCCCCGTCCAGCTGTAGGTAGCACCGGTTAGGGTAGAGCTGGCCGTAAGTGTTGTATTGGGTAGACAAGCCAGTGCACCTCCCGTAGCTGAAATATCCGGGGCTGTTTTATTTTCAGGTACCGTTACGGGTGCCGAAACTACTGTACATCCGCCGGATAAAGTCGCGGTGACCGTATATTGCCCGCCGGCGCTGACTACCGGGTTCTGAGCCGTGGACGTGAATCCGCCCGGTCCTGTCCAGGAATAAGCGGTAGCTGCGCTGCTGGCAGTGGCGAATAGCTGGGCTGTATTGGTACAGGTAACGGTACCGTTGACAGAAGTGGTGATAGAAGCGCTTGAGGAAATACCCGCCAGCTTGACATTATCAAAATAATACCTTTCCGATGCATCCGAGTTGCTGGTCTTGATGATCACCCTCACTGAATCACCATTGAAGGTGCCGGATGTCAGGGTCATTGAAGCAATACCCGTCGTCGAGCTGCCGATGCCCGCCAGGTCCTCATAGATCAGGCTGTCCGCCCTGTTATTGATCCTGAGATATACCCTTATAAAGTCCCCATTCTCCAGGACCTTTCCACTGGTGACCTCGCTCCGGAGATCTACCGACATCTTAATATTCGTCCTCCCGGCAAGGCTGATCTTCCCCGAGGTCCAGGTCCCCACAAACTGATCGGGGAAAGAAGTCTCGAATTCATTGTTCTCTACAGAGTATGTGTAGGAGCCGCTGCTGACGTTATTCGTTGCCGTCCAGGAGGTAGCGCCTGCATCGGAAGTTGTGCCGTTGGCCAGCGTAAAATCTTCCAGCCAGAAAGTGGTGGCTGTCCCCGATGTCACGGACACCGACGTGGAAGCTGTACATCCTGAGGCAGGGTTACTTACCGTCACCGTATAGGTGCCTGCGGCAGTTACGCTCGGATTTTGCGATGTGCTGGTAAACCCATTAGGCCCCGTCCAGCTGTAGGTGGCGCCGGATGTCGAAGAGCTGGCGCTGATGACAACGCTGGAAGCACAGGCCAGGGTACCTCCCGTGGCCGTGATATCCGGGACTGTTTTATTTTCGAGTACCGTTACGGGTGCTGACACCGTACATCCGCCGGATAAAGTCGCCGTGACAATATATTGGCCGCCGGCGCTGACTATAGGGTTCTGGGCTGTGGAAGTAAACCCGCCCGGCCCCGTCCAGGAATAACCGGTAGCTGTGCCGCTGGCAGTGGCGAATAGCTGCGCCGTGCTGTTACAGGTGACAGTCCCACTGACAGAAGCCGTGACTGAGGCGCTTGAAGAAACGCCCGCCAGCTTGACATTGTCAAAATAATACCTTTCCGACGCATCCGAGTTGCTGGTCTTGATGATCACCCTTACTGAGTCGCCATTGAAGGCGCCGGATGTCAGGGTCATGGAAGCAATTCCCGTCGTCGAGCTGCCGATGCCCGCCAGGTCCTGGTAGACCAGGCTGTCCGCCCTGTTGTTGATCCTGAGATACACCTTTATAAAGTCCTCGTTCTCCCAGACCTTTCCACTGGTGACCTCGCTGCGGAGATCTACCGACAGCTTAACACTGGTCCTCCCGGCAAGACTGATCCACCCCGAGGTCCAGGTCCCCACAAACTGATCGGGGAAAGAAGTTTTGAATTCATTGTTCTGCACAGAGTATGTATAGGAGCCGCTGGCGACATTATTCGTCGCCGTCCAGGGGGTAGCGCCCGTATCTGAAGTTGTACCGTTGGCCAGCGTAAAATCTTCCAGCCAGAAAGTGGTCGCTGCTGCCGTTCCCGATGTCACCGTCACCGATGCGGAAGCTGTACATCCTGTGGCAGGGTTTCTCACCGTCACTGTATAGCTGCCGGCGGCAGTTACGCTCGGATTTTTCGATGTGCTGGTAAATCCATTAGGCCCCGTCCAACTATAGGTGGCGCCGGGCACTGAAGAGCTGGCGTTGATGACAACGCTGGTCGCACAGACCAGGTTGCCTCCCGTGGCTGCAACATCCGGCGGGACACAGGCGAGCACCCCTTCGGCTCGCGAGACATCACCATACGATAAAAAAAACAAAAGGGGAAAAATAAGGATATTGTACCTTTTTAGGAGTAACAAAAGGTTCATATGTATTGGTTTGGTTTACGTGGGTGTGCGGATAAGGGTAACTATGTAGCATAACCGATCATGCAAACTACTAACTTTTTTATTAGTCATTAATGACAGCAGCAGCCAGGTAAACTGCCATTTTTGATATGTGGAAATAGGAAATGTATAAGCGCGCCATACTCACATTGATGGCGCAGACCCTTATATGAAATATTAGTAAAGAAATGAACGGTTTATAAATAAATCTTTACCTTCAATCACACGATAAATAATACATATGAAGATCGCTTTTCACGGAGCTGCCCGCGTCGTCACCGGATCCAAGCACCTCATCACTTTAAAGAACGGAAAAAAGTACTTACTCGACTGCGGCATGTTCCAGGGAATGGGCGCCCAGACAGATACCCTTAACCGCGACTGGGGCTTTGTCCCCGCGGAAGTGAATACGCTCATCCTCTCCCACGCACACATAGATCACAGCGGTCTCATCCCCAAGCTGGTGAAAGACGGCTTTCAGGGCAGGATCTTCTGTACGCCGGCTACAAAAGAGCTGACGGGCATACTGCTGAAAGATTCTGCCGGTATCCAGGAAGATGAGGTCAAATACACCAATAAAAAAAGAGCACTGGAAGGACTGCCGTACCTGCAGCCCCTGTATACCGAGCAGGACGCCATCAATGCCATGCAGCATTTCAATACCGTGGAATATGATACCTGGCATACCATCGACGAGGACGTACAGGTACTGTTCACCGATGCCGGCCACATCATCGGTAGCGCAGCCGTCAGCCTTCGCATACAGGAAGACGGTAAAGAAATACACCTTACCTTCAGCGGTGACGTAGGACGCTACAGGGACGTTATCCTGAAATCCCCCGAAGAGTTTCCACAAGCCGATTATATTCTTATCGAATCCACTTACGGCAACAGCCTGCACGATCCCGCCGACACTACCCCCGAGCTGCTGGAAAAGTGGATCGTACGCACTTGCCTCGAAAAGAAAGGCAAGCTGATCATACCTGCTTTTAGCGTAGGCCGCACCCAGGAGATACTCTATGCCCTCAACACCCTGGAAGAGGAGCGCCGGTTACCCCCGCTGGATTACTTTGTGGACAGCCCCCTCAGCATCGCTGCAACGGAAGTGGTTAAGAAATATCCGCATCTTTTCAATAATACCATTCAAAAGGTGCTGGAGACAGACAACGACCCCTTTGCCTTTTCGGGATTGAAATATGTCAGGACCGTGGCAGAGTCCAAGCTGTTGAACTATCGCAGCGAACCCTGCGTCATCATTTCCGCCAGCGGCATGGCTGAAGCCGGACGGGTCAAGCACCATATCAGCAATAATATAGAGAACTCGCGGAATACAGTGTTGATGGTAGGTTATTGCGAACCACACTCCCTTGGCGGCCGTCTGATGGCGGGAGCTAAGGAAGTCCATATTTTTGGCGTGCTCCATGAAGTGAACGCCGAGATAGGCAGCATCCGCAGCATGAGCGCCCACGGAGATTACGAGGACCTCAGCCAGTTCCTCGCCTGCCAGGAGCCTAAAGAGGTAAAAAAGCTGTTTATCGTCCATGGAGAGTACGATGTGCAGCAGGCTTTTAAAGACAGGCTGATCCGGAAAGGGTTTACCGATGTGGAGATACCCGAACTTCACTATGAGATAGGACTTACCTGATACGGATCAAAATCGCACTTTTATCCCTGCATTCCGGCGTTTCATGGATAAATATTGTTTGTTGGTCCCTGAAAAGATAACTTGCGGCAAATGCTGACTATGACTCGCCTGCTTTCCAGATATAAATGGCATATCGTCCTCTGGGCGGTGTATTTTTTGTTCTGGATCCCTTTTTCCGCCTATCAATACGGCAATACTTATGGGAAAGCCGCACTCTACACCACCGCATGGTTTATCGGCCAGGCCAGCAGCGCCTACCTGGCCGTTTACTGGCTGATGCCTTATTACTTCAACCGGCGGCGTTATCTCCTTTTGGCGTTGCTTTACCTGGCAGTGCTGGCTTTCTCTTCCGGGCTCATCCTCGTCCTTATGCTGGCGATCCAGAAAAGCTCGAACCTCCCGATGACGATACAATGGGGTAAGGAAATTTCCTACCTGGTGACCGGAACTTTCTACGCTTCTTTCCTGGCAGTAGCTATAAAGGCTATCCGGGACAAGAGACGCAGCGACAGAAGGACCGCCCTGCTGGAAAAAGAGAAGACCGACAGCGAATTACGCTTCCTCAAATCCCAGATGAACCCCCATTTCCTGTTCAATGCCATCAACAGCATCTACGTACTTATCAAAAAAGACCCCGATTTCGCCGGTAATACCCTGGTGAAGTTCGCCGATATGCTCCGCTATCAGCTGTATGAATGCAATGCGGATGTCATACCCATCGAAAAGGAGATAAGTTACCTGGACAATTATATCCAGTTGGAAAAACTGCGGAAAGGAAACCTGATCCGCACCGATTATCATGTGAGCCCGTCCACCGGTAAATTCTCCATCGCCCCCCTGCTGCTGATACCTTTTGTTGAAAATGCTTTTAAATACGTATCTAATTGCCCCGGGAAGGATAACTTTGTGACCGTGGATCTCAACTTCCAGGACAATATCTTCGAGCTCAGCGTGGAGAACACCATGGATGACGACACGATGATGCCAAGGGAAAAGGCCTGGGGAGGCATAGGACTGGAGAATGTCAGACGAAGGCTACAGCTGATATATGACGGTCGTCATGCTCTCGACATCAGCACCAGGGAGGGCATCTTCTCAGTCCTTCTTACAATCAAGATAGCATGAAGATACGCTACTCCGTTTTCAGATTATCCACCGGACTCGCCACCGCCGCCCGGATGGATTGAAAACTTACCGTCAACAGCGCAATAAGAATGACAGATGAACCTGCCAGGACAAAGATCCCGGCGCCCAGCGGGATCCTATAGGCAAAAGAATGCAACCACAGGTTCATCATCCACCAGGCCAGGGGGAAAGCGATCAATATGGCCAGTCCCACCAGTCGTAGAAAGCCCATGGACAACATAAGAGCTATCTGTCCTGCGGAAGCTCCTACGACCTTGCGGATGCCGATCTCCTTTTGTCTGCGCTGGGCAGTAAAGGCTGCCAGTCCGAACAATCCCAGGCAGGAAATGACGATGGCCAGCCCCGCAAAATACTTGGAAAGGGCTTCTACATGTTTTTCCGACTCATATTGATGCTGAAATGCTTCGTCCAGGAAACGGTAATCGAGTATAAAGCCTGGGTTAAATACCTCGTATAGACCCCGTATCCTTGCAATGACCTCCGTTTCTCTTCCCGCCTGTATCCGTGTCATGATCCTGTACGAATAATTGGAGTCGCTCGTACGCAGGGATAGCAGCATGGGCTTTACCTCCTCATGAAGGCTCTCGAAATGAAAGTCCCTGATCACCCCGATGATCTGTTTTTTCTCATCAGAAATGGAGATGGTCTTGCCTACCGGGTCTTTAAGACCCATAACCTTTGCCGCAGCCTCATTCAATATCACTTTGGAAGACTCATCCCTGAAGTTCCTGGAGAAACCCCTGCCAGCAGCCATGGAAATTCCCATCGTATGTATAAATTCATAGCCTACGGAGGCACTCTCAAAATAGATGCGCTTTTTGGGGTCCCGGTCCTTCCCTTCCCATTGTACGCCGCCCGTGGCGAAATTATGACCCACCAGACCATGAGACGTTCCCGTCGCATCCACTACCCCTGGTAGCTTTCTGAGCTCGGCAATAAAGGCTTCCTGGTTCCCGAATAGCTTTCCTTCGGAATTAAACACCAGCACATTGTCCTTGTTATATCCCAGGTTTTTCGATTGGATGTAATTCATTTGCCGGTAGACCACCATCACCGCCACGATGAAGATCACGGATAGGGTGAATTGAAGGACCACCAACCCCTTGCGGATAAAGACCTCGCCCAGCGATGTGGAGAGCTTTCCTTTTAGCACGGCGATAGGATGGAACCCGGAAAGATAAAAGGCCGGATAGCTGCCGGATACAAAGCCCGTAAACAAAGTAATGGACACTGCCGCTATCGATAAACGCGTATCCATATGAATGGAAAGCTGCTTACCCGTCAGTTGATTAAAGGCAGGCATTAAAAGAGTTGCTAATAAAAAGGCAAAGACCATGGCAAACGCCGCCAGCAATAACGATTCGGACAGGAACTGGAAGACCAGTTGTCTTCTACCTGCGCCAACCACCTTTTTGATACCTACCTCTTTCAGTCTTCTGGACGCTTTGGCCGTGGACAGGTTCATAAAATTGATACAGGCGATCGTTAGGATAAATATAGCGATCATGGAAAACAATCGTACAGATTCGATCCGGCCACTCACTTTTCCAACAGGCCCGGACTTGCTATAGAGATAAGTGTCGGAATAGGGGAAGGCGAAGACCTTACGCAACGAATCACCACTAACCCTGGTGACGATATCCGCCACTTTTTTGTTGAACACTTTTATATCTGTTCCTTTCTTTACCAGGATGTAGTTATGCGGGCCTGTATTGCCCCATTGGTAAACCCAGGGCATAATATCCTTGTAATATTCGAAGGACAGCAAAAAATCGAATTTTTCGGAGCTATTCACCGGCAAACGTTGGAACACACCTGAAATATGAAATACCTGACCATGATCCAATTGAAGTGTCTTTCCAACCACATTCCCGATGGTATTGAAAAGTTCCCTTGCCAGGTCTTCGGAGATCACGATGGAATGTTTGTCTGCCAGTACCCGGTCTTTATCGCCGGACAGAAGGTGGAAGGGAAAGATATTAAAATAATCCTTACCGGCATATTGACCTGACGCCTTGATATTTTTCTCTTCCGTAGACAGGGTGAATTTGGGAAACCAGCCACTGGGTATTATTGTCGTCGCATAGGCGACCTCGGGCATTTCCCTCGCCACTGTCTCCGCCAGCAGACCCGATGATTCCTCAGTAACGCTTTCCTGGCCGAAGAATACCCTTTTCTCCATCAGCTGATATAGTTCGTCGTCCCTGCCATGCCACCTGTCAAAACTAAATTCATCGCTCACCCATAAATAGATCAGCAAAGTACAGGCAAGCCCTGTGGACAGACCGATGAGATTGAGAATAGTGGATTGGCGGTCCTTCAGCAGGCTCCGCCAGGCTGTTTTGAGATAATTCCGGAACATGGGAGGTTGAATGGTTTGCTACTGGCAGCGCACAATGGGTGCCAGAAACACAGACGATTGATAATCAGAACATTATTGTAAATTTAGCAGGTTTCGCTGTACGCAGTCAGACGAAATCCGTGCGGTTTTGATACATTATTTCATCCCCCTGCTGTAAATGGTTTTACCTTCCGCAGTCGTCAGATCCACGAACTTCACTTCGCAAAGACCGTTGGATATAAAGCCGATACCGGTGATCAGCCCGCTGGATTGCGTGTAGGCGGAGATAAGAGCGTCAGCGCCATTTATCCGGATGTTCACCTTTTTATCTTTCACGGAGAACTCCATATCCTGCCATTCCCGGAGATTGGCGCCCAGCCCGGAAAGATCATTATTTTTCCCGTCGAGCACGTGTTCCCCGAAATAAGCCTGCAGCTCGCTGGTGCAGCCTTTCAACGTGCTGTTAAAGATCATAAAGTAATGTTGACAATAAATTTCGCAGCCCAGCCTGGGACAGGATTCATTGTTTACTTCCTTTACCCTGACCCTGCATCTCAGGATGAAATTATCGCTGCTGTATTGCAGCTTTGACGGAGAATATACCACGCATATGGTATTTCCCTTTTGTATGTCGACCTTACTGTTCAACAGGTCCTCCAGCGATAATTTTATCGTACCGGTGTCGGGATCATGCCCCGGTTGAATATATTTATATTTCGGTTTGCCGCCAGGTACATTTTCTATGGCATAATAGAGCCACCTGTCAGTGGGGATGCTGACAGGCACTGTTCTTATGATCTTGTCGTCGGCGATGAGCTTGGCAGTATGGTATCCCGGTTCGTAATAGATATCCGTCAAGGTATAGTTGTTCTTGTAGACCCTGACCCTCCTGTTCCTGTCCCAGGATTGCTGGATAAAAAAGCTATCCGCCTTTACCGAGTCGACATTGTACCTGAAGATCACCGTATTGGGGATATCGTTGCCCGTCACTTTGGTGGCGGAGAAATGGGCTTTGTCGATGTTGGCCGGTCCAGGTCTGCTGGACATGATGACAGCCAGTGTTCCTATGGATGCCAGGATGAGTACCAATCCTGCGATGATATAACGAGTGCGGCTTCTGCGCTTCGGGGCTACCGGTTGGGGCGTCCGATCGTTGGTGGCCGTGTCCGGCGTCTTCGCAGAATTTTTACTTAAAGTAAAGTCCCTCCAGTTTTGATACCCCGCGGCCACGGCTATTGCATCGAGGGTGGCGATTTGCGGTAAACGGGAAAATTGCCCGTTCAGCAACCTTCGCATGGTCGACAGGCTTATCAAAACCCCTGTTTTGGATTCGAGGATATCGCATAGCGCCGCCAGGTCCCTTTGCACCAGCTTGCCGGGATCGGGGAAGCCTTCCCGGGCACAAAGTTCTGTCAGACACGATCTGACCAGTTCATTATTGGGTATTGACTGCATTTTGCACCTGCTTTAAACGGCTTTTGAAGGTAAGATCAGGACGCTCCCGACTAGTTTTGACGATATAAATATAGAACACTATGAACAGATTTTTCAAAGCCGTCCTTCTGACAGGATTATTCGTAGGTACCACCGACCTGGTTTCCGCATACCTTACCCAGTTTATCAATTCGGGGAAATTTCCCGATAAAATGCTGAATGCCATTGCGGGATATGCCATCGGGTTCAAAGCCGCCTTTCCGGCGAATAACTGGATCGCCCTGCTGGGCTTGTTCTTTCATTATTTTATTGCCATGTCCTTTACCCTTTTCTTCTTCTGGATTTTCCCCAGGGTAAAATTTCTCCATTTTAATAAGTATCTTATAGGCATGCTGTATGCGGTGTTCGTCAACCTGGTATTCAACCAGGTGATACTTCCGCTGTTCCCGCCGCCAAGATGGCCGTTCAGCGTTGCAAAGTCCTACATTGACTGGGTGGTCTTTGGAATCATATTTGGGATCCCTATTGCATATAACGCTTACAAATATTATAAAGTAGAGCCGACCCCATCCGTGAGCGGGAATTAACGCAAACGTTTGCCCACCCATTCAATAAAAAAATATAGCATCTTAGAGCCTATGAGAACATTACAACGCATAGGCCTTCTGGCGGCTATAGCCATCATCTGCACCCAACATGTGCTTGCCCTTGACATCATTCCCTATCCATTACAGGTGGAAACAAAGTCCGGGACTTTTACCCTTACCCCATCCACCACTATCCTGTACGCCGCCAGCTGCCGGCAGGAAGCTAACTTCTTACATGACGTATTAAGCAAAGACCATCACCTGCAAATACCCACCAATCCTTATAAACCCCAACCGGCAGCCGGCTCCATCATTCTTACCATAGACGCCACGCTCATCGGCCGCCAGGGAAAAGAAGGCTATGACCTCACTGTCGGCCAGAACAAAGTACAGATCCACGCGGCAACTTCCACCGGGGTATTTTACGCCATCCAGACCCTCCGTCAGCTGATCACAAACGAAAACTCCATTCCAGGTTGCTATATATTCGACAAACCCCGTTTTGCCTGGCGCTCTTTTATGCTCGATGAAGGCCGTTATTTTAAAGGGGAAAAAGCGGTACGGCAGCTGCTGGACGAAATGGCCCTGCTGAAGATGAACATTTTTCACTGGCACCTGACAGATGACCATGGATGGCGAATCGAGATAAAGAAATATCCCCTGCTTACGACCATCGGCTCTAAAAGAGATTCATCCCAGACAGGTGTATGGCCTTCCGGCTGGAGTAGCACTATCTACGATGGTGTTCCCCATGAAGGGTTTTATACCCAGGAACAGATAAAAGACATTATCCGGTATGCCGCCGAAAGACATATCACCATTGTCCCTGAGATAGAGATGCCCGGTCATGCCAGCGCGGCTATTGCTGCTTATCCTTTTTTGGGCGCTGAAGGACGGCAGATACGTGTTCCTGTTAAATTCGGTGTACAATATAATATCTTCAATGTAGCCGATCCGAAGGTGCTTACCTTTGTCCACGACGTACTGCAGGAAGTAATGGCACTCTTCCCTTCCAGGGTGATACACATTGGCGGTGATGAAGTGAAATATGACCAGTGGAAGAATTCCCCGCAGGTGACGGCCTATATGCGGCAGCAGGGACTTGGCTCTCCGGCCGACCTGCAGATCAGCTTTACCAATGGACTATCCAATTTCCTTGCGGCTCATCACAGGCGAATGATGGGATGGAATGAGATATTGGGTGATAAGGTGCATGACTTCAATGACAAACAGGATGCCGTGGTCAGGGAGAAACTTAGCCATGACGCCATTATACATTTTTGGAAAGGAGATACCAACCTTATCATCAAGGCCGCAGCGGCAGGCTATGACATCGTCAACGCCCTCTCGGATGATACCTACCTGGACTACGATGACAAAGCCCTCAATCTGGAGAAAGCTTATGGCTTCGAACCCGTACCCGCCAGTCTTCCGCAGCGGGATACAGCGAGGATACTGGGATTAGGATGCCAGATGTGGGGGGAATGGATACCTACGATAGAAAGTATGGAGCAGCATGTCTATCCTCGTCTGGCAGCATATGCTGAAGTGGGATGGACCAGCAAACCAAACAAGGACTTTCATCGCTTCATGGCCGGCATGCCTGCACTGGAAGCACGCTGGACAGAGAAAGGCATTCATTGGTCGGCAACAGCAAACAAATAATATGACACTGGACAAACAGCAGCAGGGAGAGGCTGTGGTGTACGAGCTTAACAATGACCACGGCATCAGCGTAAAAGTGACGAATTATGGATGCATCATCCTCTCCATTGTTACACCTGACAGGAACGGGAAGGGAAGGAATATCGTGGCCGGCTTTGATACCATTGCAGAATATGTACCCAACCCCGATTATTTTGGCTGTATCGTAGGACGTTGCACCAGCCGGACATCGGGTGCTGCGTTTACTGTCGACGGACAGACCTGGCATCTGTCTGCCAATAAAGGAAAGGACCATCTTCATGGAGGGACGAAGGGACTCGATCAACGGTATTGGATGGTGGAAGAAGAAATAAAAGCGGTTGAAGGTGTCGGCGTGGTGTTTGGCTATGTAAGCCCTGATGGAGAGGAAGGATATCCGGGAGCTCTGACCATCACCGTCAGCTATTTCCTGGACGATAAGAACAGGTTGACATTAAAATATAAAGCGGCCACGGATAAGCCCACACCTGTCAACCTTACGAATCACAGCTATTTCAACCTGACCGGCTTCGAACAGGACACGGTCATGGATCATATATTACAAATCAAGGCTGGAAAATATACCCCGCTGTCAGCCGCGCTTGTGCCTTCGGGAGAGATAAAAGATGTGACAGGCACGGCGTTGGATTTTAGACAGGGGCAGCCCATCGGGCAGCATGCCGGTGACGTGCCGGGCGGGAGCTATGACCATAATTTTGTACTGGATAAACCTGAAGGACAAATGGGGTTGGCGGCAGAATTAATATCCCCGCTATCGGGTCGTCTGTTAAAGGTTTATACTGATCAACCTTGTCTGGGTGTGTATACCTCCGGTTACCTGGATGGTTCGAGAAAGGGATCGCAGGGGAAAAGCTACCGGCGTAACGGCGCGGTTTGTCTGGAAACCCAGCGATATCCCGATGCGGTAAATCGTCCCGAATTCCCCGGTACATTGATCCGGCCGGGTGCAACGTATATGGCTACAACTATTTTTGAATTCGGCATCATCTAAAAAAGCCGCCCCAGACTGGGGCGGCTTTTACCTTTAATATTACCTTTTCAAACCTTTATTTTTTTATCAGCGTAAGTACCTTGTTGAATCCCTGACCATCCGTCACATGTATAAAGAACATCCCGGGAGGTATACGGCTGACATCGACGGTGAGGGAATGCTGGCCTTTCACCAGGTGAACAGCATTGCGTACCATAATATGCCCTGCGATATCCGACAGGAAGTAGGCTATATTGGATTCCTTGCCCAGTGAAAGAAGCAGGTTGGTTGTGCTTTGGTCTGTCACAGAAGGAGCCAGCTTCGCAAGGTTGGCCATTTCGCCACCGGAAAGCTCGATGACATGGCTATAGCTGATGCTGCCGCTGAAGCCTACGAGCTTGATTCGGTAGAAATTGTCCTTACCGGGTTGATTGTCGTAAAAGCTATAAGAGGTCTTGCCGGTTTCCCCATCCACTGTACTGATGTCCGTATAGGCAGTGCCATCAGCCGACCGCTGGAGGACATAGGTGCGGATCTGCGCATCGGGGTTCACATTCCACGACAACCCGGTAGATGTATTGTCTATCCATTGTCCCGAAAAAGACAACAGCTGCTGGGCCAGGGTGATCATTGTGCTGGTGGCGACAGAGAATTGCGTGAGCGTGGAAAAGGTGCCCTTGGAAAGAGAATAAGGGTTTGAGCCGGACGCTGCACCAGCGGTGCTTTGCTCTACGATGAGTGTCCCGTTGGAACGTACGATCGAGGCGCTGGCGCGGTTGAAACCGGAACCGGTAGGCTCATCAGCCAGTCTCCACAACAGCCCAAAGGATATATTACTGGTGCCGGCACTGACGGCGCTGACGAGCCAGGTACGATCGATGACGGCACCGACAGGAGCACCCGGAATATATTGATCGTTGACAGCGACGGTAAAGTCGTTCGTAGCCCCGCCATTGGTCAATTGCAGCGGGTGATAGGCAGCAGGGGTCGGTCCTACGGGGAAGAGCACGGCGCCGCTGGCACTGCTTATCTGCGCGATCTGGAGACCACCTAAACCCGTATTCGCTGCTCCAACGCCGCCATTACCCGTGACGACCCAGCTGGTTTGCGATCCCGAGAACGCAGCTCCACGGATAGGCTGGCTGCCTGCCTTCATCGACAGTATCTTGTTGCCGGTTACCAGCATGGCGTTGCCACCCAGGGTAAGCGTATCGGTGATGGCGACATTGCTCTGCAGGATCTTGTTACCAGCACTATCTATCTGCAGCGAACCATGGTCCGCCGGGAAGATATTCTGATTGCCATTGGCCCTGTATTTCACGGTTCCCGCAATAGCGTAAGGAGGCGTAATAGAAATGGTGCCTCCGCTGATAGTAAGCGAGGCTTTACTCTGAATAGTAAGGCTTTGAGCGGTCGCCGTGCCTGTATGTGCGCTGATCACGGGCATCCTGGGTGCCACGGCCGGCACCAGCACATCCGTTGTCGGGGTCGGTACACCGCCGCACCAGTTGAGAGGCTCTTCCCAGAGGGTATCCTTGCCACCCTGCCAGGTACCGGAACTGTTGAGCTTCAATATAGCGGCTCCGGATGTTATCGGCGCTGCGCAGCCGCCTACGATAACCCTGTACTGGTAGTTATTCATCGCCCCGGTGGTAGTAAAGGTGAGGGGGTTTGATGTACTGCCCTGGTTTGTCCAGGTGCTGCCCCCGTCTGTGCTCTGCTGCCATTGAAAAGTAGGGGTACTACCAGAGGTAAATACGCGGAAACTGACGTTGGACCCTGGACAAACAGCCTGGTTGACAGGAGAGCTGGTGATGGTCTGCGGTGTTTTAAAAGTCAGATTCACCTGGTTGGAAGGCGTGCTGCACGTAAGTCCATATCCGGTAACCGATCTTAGCACACTATAGCTTCCCGTCGACGTAGCGCCATTGATCGTCAGCGAATAGGTGGAAGTACCGGTATACAGACTATTGTCTGATATATTGCTCCAGGTGCTGCCTCCATCGGTGCTTAACCGCCATTGATAGCTGACGCTGGTACTATCTGTAATAGCAATGGTAGCATTGGCGCCGGAACAGATAAATGCCGAAGCCGGACTGGGCTGCAGCACAGAAGGGTTATTTACGATATGCAGGGTATCCACCCCAACACTGGTTACGGAACATCCTGAGGTGGGGTCGGTGACGATGGTCCGGTAAAGATAACCGTTGAGAGAAGGGTCGCCGCTGATATTCAGGCCCGATGAGGCAGCCCCGCTGTAAACACCGCCGTTGGTGACATTATTCCAGCTGGTGCCGTTATCGATGCTCAACTGCCATTGATAGGTATATGTTCCATTGATATCCGCGGAAGTAAGCCCCCCCGAACCGGCAGAGCAAATGCTCGTACTGGAATTCACCAGCTGACCGATAGGCCCGACGGTAAGAACACCCGGGTTGGAGGGAAGGGTGGTACCAGCACCGTTGTTATCGGTTACAATACAACGGTAATAATAACCATTAAAGGGGACAGTAGCCCCTGTAACAGTCAGCGTCGCGGTGCCGGTACCACTGTATGTAGCGTTATTGTTAAGGTTAGTCCAGGTAGCATTATCAGGACTTTGTTGCCATTTGTAAATAAGCGTACCGGTTCCTGTGGCTACCACCGAGAAGGTCGTAGTACCGCCTATACAAACCTTTTTATTTGAGGGATGCGAATTAAACCCCACAGCCGTGGGATGGTCGCCTGCAAGTGCCGTGTGAGGATGAAATGTCAGGTCGACAAATATCCAACAGCATAAGATCACTATGGAGTTTTTCATACGAACGGGTTATAGAGTTTTTACAACGGTTATGGATTTCAACCGCATAAATCTATATATATTTCCTGAGGAGTTGGTAATGACCGGGACCACTACATAAGGCGGGTAATCACTGCCGGTAGCTGTCGGAACTAAAAAAAGAGGGCACGCAAAGCATTGACGGTAATGGGTATCTGATATTATTATTTATATGTAATTGCCACGTTTATTACTTGCAGCTAGGTGTTTTTATTTATTTGCCTAAGAATTTTCTTATTTCCCTCTTACTTTGAACGACCAGGTGATAAAAAATTCGGCAACTACCTCTCCGGCCTCATTCTCCCCTACAGAACAGGCTCTGAACGTTGAAGCCTCGCCGGTAGCAACAGCCTGCCCGATCACCGCCTGAATAGCCAATCCATCCCTGCACACAAACATCACCCGTCCTGTCGCCTTTTTAAAATAAGTCGCTTCCAATCCCACGACAAGCATGGATAAAGAAGGCTTTCGCCCCTGGATATGCGCCATGGCCAGGATGCCGGTACTCATTTCCGCGGCCATGCTGAGACAGGCAAAATAAGTGGACCGGAACGGGTTTTTTGTAAACCATTTATAGGGGATGGTGACGGCACAGCGTTCGGGGTCCGCATCCCGGATACGAACACCGGAGAAAAAGGCGCTGGGCAGCCTGGTCAGAAGGAAGAGCTTGAACTTAATGGGGTTGTTCGCCAGCCGGAAAAAAGATGCCTGTTCCATTTAACTATTTTTTAGTGATCTCCACGACGGTAGCAACGACAGCCGTACTATCCACTCCTCCCTTTACAGCAAACTGCATATTGCCCTTGGCAGAGCTGAGGAACTTGATATCACGGATCAATCTGCCACCCAGCGCAGCATTGACGCGTGCCGCATAGTCCTGGTTAGGGTTCGCGCTGATCTTATTATTCAGGTTATACCAGTCCAGGGGCTGCCGGCTCACCACGACAGCCATCTCATCCCGTGTGCCGATGCTGTCGGGCATCATGCTCTTGTCCTTGGGGAAGAGCCTGTAGCCCGTGATACCACAGAAGGGAGAATATTTTGTCTTGGTGGGATTGTCGTTGCGGGGATAAGGGAACAACGTATAGCTGGTACCGTCCGTCTCCTTACCAAAGACATAGACATAACATTCCGTGGAATTCCTGACCTCCATCTTGAAGCGCGTGCCTTTTGCCACGGGGGCAACGGTCTCGAAGATATTACCGTCCCTGGTTTGCAGCGGTATATAGTCTCCGGCGACGGTCTTCTTTCCCTGGTAAGACACTTGTACCAATCCGATCTCACACGCAAAAGGAGCATTGGCTGCAGCACCCACCTTATCCATCGGTTCCAATCCATAGGCTTCTCGTACAAATTGGCGGAAGTCCCGGTAACGCACCCAGGCAAAACCATTGTTGCCCCAGGAAGGTCCCCAACTGTTCATAATGAGGAAAGCGCCGCCATATTTTTTATCGTCATAGCCTACCACGCATTGCGCATGGCCGCCAAAACCCATCATGCTATAATCTTCTTGGGTCGGCTCCCAAAGGTCCTTTCCCATCATGGGCTGCATATAGGTGCCGCCTACCATCATCCCGATGACGACAGGAGCGCCCTGGGCAAGGTTTTCCCTGATGGCTCTCAGATCGATGACATTGTTCCTGTCCCCTGGGGTCAGCCGGTTGAAACCGCGCATGCGGTGCTTTCTGGCTTCTTCCAGCATCTCCTGGTCAGGCTGACGGCTACAATCTTTATCGGTATAAGGGAATTGATCATATCCCACAGCTCCACTTTTGGTCATGTATTCCATGGCCCGGATGATATAAGAGCCCTCACAGCCTTCCAGTCCTATCTGGTTGTATAAAAAAGACGGGCTATAGCGCAGGCTGTTGGGGTCTTCGCCGGTACGGGCTGCCTCGGCGATGGTGCGGGCGCCATAAGCGCTGCTCCAGGCTACACAGCTACCCTGGTGACCCTGGTCGCCTACTGCAGGCGCAAACCTTTGCAGATTGGTTGCCTCAGGCAAGGGATTCTTTGTACTGTCGTCGGAAAGGGATTCGTAGATATTGGCCCGTTCGAATTGCCGGGGATCGAGAAATCCGCCGGTAGTCAGCTGCTGGGCAACATTGTGAAGGATACCGCCGCCGCCACCGCTATTACAGCCGCTGCCCCTCAGCAAAAAATACCCACCGCCAATAATAATTAAAAGAAAGATCAATCCACGCCCACGGAATAGCCCCAATAAAAGCATAAGAAGGCCGAAAATTCCACCACCTCCGCCACCCCCACCGGGGAAACCACCGCCTCCTCCGCCACTTCCACCGTCATCACCACTATTCTCTTCCGGGTCCTGGGGGTCATCTACCATACGGATAGGCATAATGATTCAGTTTTAAGGATCTAAATGTAACAAAATTCCTATAAAGTCACATCTGCCCGTATTTGACCTTCCCCGGCAACTGCGAAGAAGCATTCAACTTCTACAAAGCCGCTTTTGGCGGGGAAGTGATGTGCCTGAACACATGGGACCTGTCAACCAGGGTAATAACGTCTCCATTGCCGTTCACCCGGGCATTTTGGGATGTTTACCGACAAATTCGGTATCAACTGGATGGTGAATTATGATTACGCACACCCGATGTGATGTACCTCTTAGCCGCCCCTTTTACAGGATGATCTGATTCCTCAGGAGATCCTCGAAGGTATCCCTTTTGCGTATGAGCGAAGCTTCCCCGTCTTTCACCAGGATCTCAGCAGGTTTGAAGCGTGAGTTGAAGTTGGAAGACATCTCGAACCCGTAGGCGCCGGCATTGTAAAAAACAAGATAGTCGCCTTCGTGTACCTCGTTGATCTTGCGATCCCAGGCAAAGGTGTCCGTTTCGCAGATGTTGCCTACAACGGAATATCTTTTGGGCGTACCGTTGGGGTTACTGATATTCTCGATCCTGTGATAGGCGTCGTAGAACATGGGACGGATGAGGTGATTGAAACCGCTGTCCACGCTGACGAAAGTAGCGGCATCCGTCTCTTTTATCACATTGACCTTTGTGATGAAATAACCGCATTCGCTGACGAGGAATTTGCCCGGCTCGAACCACACCTGTAGGGGTCTGCCCCCTGGGTTGGGGTGGCTGGCAAAAGCTTCTTCAACTTTCGTGGCCAGCAGCTGGATATCCGTTTCTACGTCGCCGTCCTTGTAGGGGACCTTAAAGCCGCCGCCCAGGTCGATGAACCGGAGCTCGGAGAAATGGGGGATGATATCGAAGAGGATCTCTATACCCTTGACGAATACATCCACGTCCTTGATCTCGCTGCCTGTATGGATATGCAGATCGGCGATGTGAAGGTTATACTTTTTCACCAGGCCGAGCACCTTGTCTATCTGGTCCACGGGGATGCCGAACTTGCTTTTGTCATGACCGGTAGAGATCTTCAGGTTGCCACCCGCCATGATATTGGGGCGGAGACGGATACCTACAGGATAGCTATGTCCGTAATGCTGCCCGAATTTCTCCAGGTTGGACAGGCTGTCGATATTGATGATCACGCCCAGGTTGCGCGCTTCGATGATCTCCTCAAACGAAATGCCGTTGGACGTGTATAGGACCCTGTCAGGAGTAAACCCTGCTGCAAGAGCCAGCTTCACCTCATTGATGGAGCTGCAATCGACATTGGCGCCCAGGCCGTTGATGTATTTGAGAATATTGATGTTCGTAAGGGCCTTGCAGGCGTAGAAGAAAAGGGGCTTACTGCGGCTAAAGGCAGTAGTAAGCTTATTGTATTGCTCTTGTATTTTCTCTGCGTGGTAGACGTATAAGGGAGTTCCGAATTGTTCGCCAAGGCTGACGAGATATTCCGGAGAAAGCTGCTCAGACATGTTCTTCGCCCTCCTTGTCCTCACCGGTCTTGCCGTCATGGTGATCGTCTGATGCATCATCGCCCTTGCTTTCTTCATCATCATCCTTACTTTCTTCTTCATCGTCCTGGCCTTCTTCTTCATTCTCATCCATCTCTTCCTGGCCTGCCTCTCCTTCTTCCTCTTCACCCTGGGCTTCCTCACCTTTACTCTCCCCCTCCTGCTCTCCGCTCTCTATATCCGCCACTTCCGCATCCCCTTCCTCTCCCTCTTCATGTACCATCAGCTCTCCATTCTCTCCAACTACCAACTGCGCAATTTCCCCCGGTGCGGCCTCTGTCGCACCTTCAGGCAGCAGCTCAGCAGGGCTATGGTTGATGACAGTCGGCTCCACCAGTGTATCCGCAAATACTTCTTTCAACCTGGGCAGATCTGCGGGAGAGTTGATCCCAAAGTAATCCATAAAGGTCTTGGACGTAGAATAAACCAGCGGTTTACCAGGCATTTCCTCATTACGGCCGGAGATGATGATAAGCTCTTTTTCCAGCAGCTTTTGGATGGAATAGTCGCTGCTGACGCCACGGATGGCTTCTATTTCGCCCTTGGTGATCGGTTGTTTATAAGCGACGATGGACAACGTTTCGAGTGCGGCTGTGGAAAGACGTTTGAGGAATTTCTCTCCATTGAGTTGCGCCACCGTCTTGTGATAGTCCTTTTTGGTGAGGAATTGCCAGCCTCCGCCGCTTTCGCGTACTTCGAAGGGATAGAATTCGGCTGCATATTTCTCCCTGATACCATCGATGGATGTCTGTATCTGTTCCAGCGTCAGCTTTTCCTCCATAAAGCCAAAGGCGTTGTTGATCAGCTCGGTGATCTCCATGGAGGTGAGCGGTTTGTCGCTGGCAAAGATCAGCGCTTCGATATGCGGGATGATATTTCCGATTTCCATTTTTTGGGCTTCAATTTTAACAGCAAGATACACCTCATCTCAGCAAGCAGAATTATCTGCTATCCCTGTAAGGCAGCTGCACCGCTGATGATCTCGGTCAGCTCGGTGGTAATAGCAGCCTGACGTGCGCGGTTGTAGGCAAGGCGCAATGCTTTCAACAGCTCGTTGGCATTGTCGCTGGCTTTATCCATGGCCGTCATGCGGGCGCCATGTTCGGAAGCGTTGGCATCGAGGACAGCCTTAAACAGTTGTGTGTTCAGTATCTTGGGCATCAGCTCGGCGATCAGCTCTTCCTTGCCGGGTTCGAAGATAAAATCGTTGTTGGCGGCGCCGGCCTTTTTTTCCACTTTGGGGATGGGGAGGAATTTTTCCACCACGAAGAGCTGGGTGGCAGCATTCTTGAACTGGCTATAGACGATCTCTACGGCATCGAACTCCTTGTTCTCGAAAGCCTTGACAGCCGCCTGGGCAGCCACCTGCACAGATTCGAAGCTCAGATGGAGGAAGATGTCCTTATAAGTGTCGGAAACCTTAAAGTTATTCTTGGCAAAATGTTCGTAGCCCTTCTTGCCGATGCTCCAGATGGTGACGTTGCCTTTAGAGGCCTGGGCAGCGTATTTTTCGCGAATGGTGGCTTTTGCCAGCTTGATAATGTTGGCGTTGTAGGCGCCGGCCAATCCGCGGTCGCTGGTGATAACGATCAATAATACCTTTTCAACAGGGCGTTCTACGGCAAGGCTGGACCCCAGATCACCCTCGTTGCTGCTCACGATGTTGCTCAGCAATTCCTGGAGCTTTTGGGCGTAGGGGCGCATCTGGATGATGGCGTCCTGGGCGCGGCGGAGCTTGGCGGCGCTGACCATTTTCATCGCTTTGGTGATCTGCTGGGAGTTCTGGATGGATTTTATTCGGTTACGTACCTCTTTAAGTTGTCCTGCCATAGATTGCTCTAAAATTTGGCTGCGAAGGTACTGTAAACAGGCGAAAATTCAAGCTAATTCTACCCACACTACCTTCTATTCTTTTATGATAGAGGAAAAGTTGAAAATATTGCTGAATTTTACAGTCCACCTATGGCAAAAAAAAGTAAATCTAACGAAAACAAGACCCGGAAACCCGGCCAAAAGACAGTCTCTTCAAAGAAGGGACCCCGTCTTCCTGCAAAGTCCAATCTTGTCGGACCTTCTGTTAATGAGCAGTTGGGCACATCGGCACGCAGCGGCAAAACAGGCGCCACCGGGATCATCCGGGACACGGGACACAACGGCATGATGGAACTGAAAATGGAAAAAGCAGAAGCCGTAAAGCCGCCTGGCAAAAAGGCCGCCAAAGCTGCCTCCAATGGGCAACCAGGCGGCCGCAAAAAGCAGCCGGTCATCCTTATTACCAATGACGACGGCATCAGTGCTCCCGGCATCCGTAATCTGGTGGACGCCGTCCGGGGTCTGGGAAAGATCGTGGTAGTAGCCCCGGACAAACCACAATCCGGTATGGGTCATGCTATTACCATCGGTAACCCCCTCCGCCTCCACCCCATGCACCACCTTTTTGAAGGGGTGGAAGCCTGGCAATGTTCCGGTACCCCCGTGGACTGTGTAAAACTGGCCGTAGACAAGGTGCTCCGGCGCAAACCGGACCTCTGTCTCAGCGGTATCAACCATGGAAGCAATCATTCCATCAACGTCATTTATTCAGGGACCATGTCGGCTGCGGTAGAGGCTGCCATCGAAAGTATCCCCTCCGTGGGCTTCTCGCTCCTGGACTATAGCGTCGAGGCGGACTTTACAGCTGCCCGTAAATATGTCCGGATCATTGTGGAAGAGGTACTGGAACACCCAATGGATAAACACCTGATACTCAACGTTAATTTCCCTGCCATACCGGATGCGCTTATCAAAGGCATCAAGGTTTGCCGCCAGGCTTATGCGAAATATGAAGAGGATTTCCTGGAACGTAATGATCCCACCGGCAAAAAATACTATTGGCTGACGGGTAAATTCGTCAATTTTGACAAGGGACGGGACACCGATGTCTGGGCGCTGGAACACAATTATGTAAGTGTCGTTCCCGTGCAATTTGACATGACTAATTACGTTCTAAAAGGCAAACTCGAAAAAACGTGGAAATCGTGATCCTTAAAAAAGACAACCTCCGGTTGGGCATATTGCTTGGGCTGGTAGCCCCATTTGTAAGCCTTCTCATCTATTATTACGTGAAGTTCTCTGCCGTCACCTTCCGGGAGTTCTTTTCGTTCCTGCATAACCATAAGGACCAGATTACGGCCGTTTCGGTACCTTGTCTGCTGCTGAATATTGTGCTCTTCACATATTATATCAATTCTCACCGGGACCAGACGGCTAAAGGGATCTTTTCGGCTACGCTGATCTATGCCATAATGGCGTTGTTGTTCAAATTCATATAATTCTTACCTGCCCTTACAGTTCTTATCCGTCTGTAAAGAAAGACCCTCACCTGGCTTTCACGGCCCATTCACTCCGTCCGCAGGCTCTTCACCGGGTTCGCGATGGCCGCCTTGATAGCCTGGAAGCTCACCGTAAACAAAGCGATGAATAAGGCGAGTATACCTGCCATGGCAAAAACCCACCAGCTGATGCTTATCTGATAAGCAAACCCTTTCAGCCATTTATCCATAAAATACCAGGCGACGGGCGCTGCTACCAGAAAAGATATGGCTACCAGTACCAGGAACTCCTTTGATAAAAGGTTCACAATAGTACCCACACTGGCGCCCAGCACCTTTCTGATCCCGATCTCTTTTGTACGCTGCATGGTGCTGTAGGAAGCCAGTCCCAATAAACCCAGGCAGGAGATAAAAATGGCCAGGATGGCGAAATTCAGGAATAGCCGTCCAAACCTGTCCTCGCTGCGATATTGTTTATCAAAGGATTCATCCAGGAAATAATAGCTGAACGGTCTGTTGGGGATAATACGTTTCCATTGGGATTCTATGGCCGCTATCGTTCTGGGCAGATCCCTTCCTCCCGTCATTTGGGCGGAGATCAGGTCGCAGCCGTCCGGCTCTATCCTTATGCTCAGGGGTTTTATGACATCCTGTAAACCGCGAAAATGGAAATCTTTCAGCACCCCGATGATAGTCCCTCTCCTGCCCCATTGGTCGAATTTTTTACCGATGATCTGTTCGGGTTTATTGTAACCAAACATCTTCATGGCCGCCTCATTCACCATCATGGATTGGGTCGTGTCCGTCATAAAGCTCCTGGAAAAAGCGCGGCCGGCCAGCACTTTCATTTTAAACTGGGGTATATACTCAAAGTCCACAAAATACAGGTCGAGATTCGCGATCTGCATATCTCCTTTTACATTCTCTATCTGCGAATAGGCCCCCGGGTTACCTCCTCCCGGAACACTTCCAGCCATGGACACGGATACCACGCCGGGCAGGCCGGTAATGGCCTGTTTAAAGGCATCTTTGCCTTTATCGCCATGGGTATTGAGGATCAATTTCTGATCTTTTGCAAAACCGAGATCTTCTTCCCGCATGTATTTCATCTGTGAGTACACGATGATGGTACCGATGATAAGCGCGATGGAAATAGTAAACTGCGCTACTACAAGTCCTTTTCTCAACAGGCTGCCTTTGGCTCCTGAGACAAATCGCCCTTTCAGGACAGTGATGGGCTGGAAGGAAGACAATACCAGGGCGGGATAGGTGCCTGCCAGGATACCGATGACAATGGCTATTCCAAAAAGCATCAGCAGGTAGCTCGGATGTTCGAATATATGATGGCCGATGATCTTTCCCGACAGCTGATTGAACAGGTTGAACAGCAAGGCCGAAAGACCGACAGACAGTATAAAGGCTATCAGACAGAGGATGACGCTTTCCCCGATGAACTGTCTGGCCAGCTGGCTCCTGGCGGCACCTACCACTTTTCTCACCCCCACTTCTTTTGCCCTTTCAGCAGACCTGGCCGTGGTGAGATTGACGAAGTTGAAACAGGCGATCAACAGGATGAATACCCCGATGATGGTGAAGATGTAGACATTTTTGATATTCCCCGTCTTGTTTTCTCTTGTACTATAGAGATACACGCTTCTCAAAGGCTCCAGGAAAAGCGTCGGGTACATCTTGGATTCTTTCATTTCCCGTCCATCCATCTTTTCCAGGAATTGCGGCAATCTGCCTTCCAGGTTTTTATAATTGACGCCCGGTTTTAGCAGTACATAGGTCCTGTTGCCGTAATTCCCCCACTGATCATCCAAATGAGGATTGAGCTTTTGCGTACGGGTGGTCATGGACACCAGCATATCCGCCTTGATCATGGAATTTTCGGCTATATCCTTCATGATACCCGTGACAGTGGCGTTGTATCCATCCGCAGTGAGCAGGACCGTCTTACCCAGGGGATCTTCCTTGCCAAAATATTTCTTTGCGGCCGTCTCCGTCAATACAACACTGAACTGGTCTCTGAGGGCAGTCACCGGGTTACCTTTCAACAGCGGGAAATCGAACATCCGGAAAAAAGCGGAATCCGCATAGAGCGTATTATCTTCCTGGAACTTCACGTCTCCCCTGCGCACCAGCATGCTGTTGAAGCCCAGCCGCACTGCCGCCTCTATTTCACCAGGAAACTCATTCTTAATATGGGCGCCTACCGCCCAGGCCGGCGTATTGGCATTGATAGTCTCCGTGGGGGTCTTGATATCGGCAACCACCCGGTAGATCCTGTCCGCCTTGCTATGGATGGCGTCATAATTCAGCTCAAACTGGACATACAGGAAGATCAGGAAAAAGGCCGTCATACCGACCGTCAATCCCAGGATGTTGATAAAGGAGAATACGCGATGACGCCAGAGATTGCGGAAGGCGATCTTGAGATAGTTCTTGATCATGTAAGCGATTTTTTGGTTGTTTCGACCGGACGAACAGGCAGCATGGCCCTGTCGCCCGGCAGGTTTGTGATCAATAGCGGCTTTTACAACTGATTGCCTTGTAGTAGATTATGATTAAAGAGGGCCGGTTTCAATACGTAACATGAATGATTTCACCGGGTCGGGGCAGTGTTTGCCATCTTCAAGGACGCAACACCGATGAATATGTTGCAGAAGATGATACAATGATATAAAATCTTTTGGAACATGGGGCATGACAGCGTATTTTTGCACTCCTTTTACAGAAAGGCGGTATTTCGCCTGATTTTCAGGTCGAATTAGGCCAAGTTAAAGGACGGATTGCCCGATAGTATAATGGTAGTACGACAGATTTTGGTTCTGTTTGTCTTGGTTCGAATCCAGGTCGGGCAACAGGCGCCCCTCGCTATCGCGAGGGGCGTTTTCGTTTTTATCATGAAGTTACCTTTCGAAACGGAGTATCTTCACTCTTTCAGTCTTCTCGTCGGTAACCTTCTTTATCTCCGGGTTGGAAAGCCAGGATGTGCCGAAATTATCGTCATTCCCGAAGTCCATGATCCACATGTCATCGCTCCAGCTGCCATCCGTGGCCGCAGGATAAAATTGCAATAAGCGTCATTAAACGGGACGATATCTTCACGGATGAGCATCGGCGCCGATGACTACGTAGTGAAACCCTTCGACATCGACGAACTTGTGCTACGCATAAACAGTATCATCCGCCGTACTCAGCCCGGCGCCTCAAGAGCCGCTTCCCCAAAGCAAAGTGATAAACGTCCACGATGTCTCGTTCTATCTCGACCTCAACAAACTGTCCATCCAGGGAAAAGATATTTCCCTCACAGTCCGGGAGGCCGAACTGCTTTATTTTCTATTCAAAAATGCCAACCGCATCCTCACCCTCGAGGAAATATTGACAAAACTCTGGGGCGAATACGATTTCCTTCTGGGTCGAAGCCTCGACGTATTCGTCTCCCGGTTAAGAAACCACCTAAGCAGCACTGAAAAGATCGTCATTAAAAATGTATATGGGACGGGGTTCGTTTTCTCCATACCCCGCTAGCCGCCGCGGAAGTGAGGATATTTTTCTTAACTTTAATCGTTGGCTAAGGCAGCATATACGAAATTAACTGATGAGCAGGCTTTGTTACAAAGGACGGCGGAAGGCAGCCGGGAGGCCTTTGAAAAACTCTATGCACACTATTATGCCGGGCTCTACAGGTTCATCGCCTTCATCATCGACTCACACGAGGATACGGAAGAGATCATCCAGGACATTTTCTTAAAAGTATGGGTAAAAAAAGAGACGCTTGTGGGGATACGGTCATTCGAGGACTATCTGTTTCGCATGGCCAGGAACAGGGTTTTCGACATAACCCGTCAATCCAAAAGCCGGCTGAAACTGTCACGACAGCTCGTGCAATCCACGCCCGAAGCGACCGACTCCACTTATAATACGCTCATTTTTCGGGAATACCATAACATTGCCCAGGAGGCCATCCACCTGCTGCCGCCCCGTAAGAGAGAGATCTTTCTTATGAATGCCCGGGACGACATGACGGCCCAGGAGATTGCCGATCAGTTGGGCACTACCCGGGGCGCCATCAAAAAGCAGCTCTTCGAGGCAATCCATTTTATCAAAGAGCATCTGCGCAAAAAGACCGGATGGCCATTGTTTTTATTCTTTTAAAAAATATTTGCCGGAAGCCGGTATCCTTTTTATTTCACGTCCGTCCTTACTATATCAAGCCACTGCATGAGCAACCCAACCATCATTTCCATTATCGAAAGATACAGTACGGACACCCTGTCCCCGCAGGAAGAGGCTATTCTTGCCGAATGGCTGGGGACCGTATCAGCGGCTGACTTCCACGCCACGCTGGACCAGTGCTCTGTCGTACCGGAAAGGATCAGGAATTACCCGGTGATGTCCGCCGCGTTCGCTCAGCGTATGGAAAGCCGGCTGGATCAACTGAATCAACCAGATACCCAAAATACACCGGATGCTGCACCTGTACGTGTGCTTCCCTGGCGTAAATGGACCGCCGCGGCAGCTGCGGCTATTTTGCTCGTATCGGCAGGGTATTATTTTTTGCACCGGCCGGTCAATAAGACCGCGGCTACACCCGTCATTGTAAAGGCCAACGACGTGATGCCCGGCAGCGATGGGGCTATCCTTACGCTGGCTAATGGTGAAAAGATCATTCTCGACAGCGCCGCCAATGGCAGGCTGGCCATAGATGGCAATGCAGCCATTACCAAGACCGGTAATGGCCAGCTGGCGTATAAAACAACTACCAGCGGTAAGCTGCAAGCTGCAAGTCAAATCGCTTATAATACCCTCACTACTCCCCGGGGCAAAAAAACGCACGTCACGCTGGCGGACGGTACGCAGGTGTGGCTGAACGCCTCGTCGTCCATTAGGTTTCCTACCAATTTTATAGGCAACGATAGAACAGTAGAGATCACCGGCGAAGCCTATTTTGAAGTAGCGAAGAATGCCGCCATGCCCTTCATAGTCAAAAAAGGCGGCACCGATTACGGCATACAGGTGTTGGGAACGAGCTTTAATATCAACGCATATGATGATGAGGGCACTATCCGTACTACGTTGCTGGATGGCAGCGTGCGTGTTTACCAGGGTGCGGCCGGCGGACTGCTCAGGCCAGGTCAGCAGGCTGTATGTAACGGTCAGGGAAAGATCGACGTCATCAACGATGTAAACATCGCGAATGTGATGGCCTGGAAGAACGGAGTCTTTTATTTCGACCGCAGCGACATCGGGACCGTGATGCGGCAGATCGCCCGCTGGTATGACGTGGACGTCACCTATAAAGGAACGATCACCCAGCACTTTGGGGGCACCATATCCAGGGATGTGAATGTTTCCAGGGTCTTCGATATGCTTGAAATGACGGGCGCAGTGAAGTTTTCCATCGAAGGCCGCAAGGTCACCGTCGTGGCGCCCTGATAATCATCTTACCCGTACATAACCACCTTTTACTATGAATATATAACGACTTGTCGTATGGAATCGCTATGCCAAAAAAAACCGGAAGTGCTACCAACACTCCCGGCGAATATTTGGGATAGTTCAATATAGAATCACGTAAAGACTGCTTTATTGTTTAACCCAAACATGACAAATGTATGAGTTTTCAAACTCTTTGCCAATTCCCGTGGCCATCGCGGGAATGGCTCACCAAAACTGCGCGCGTGGCAAAAATTTTTTCTATCATCATGCTGGCAGGATGTCTGCAATTGAGCGCCAGCGGCTATTCCCAAAATGTGACCCTGTCGAAGAGCAACGTATCGCTGGTCACTGTTTTCCAGGAGATGCAAAAGCAGACGGGGTTCAATTTCCTGTACACCTATGAAGATCTGGAGCGGGCAGGCAATATCAATGTTGACCTGCGCAATATTCCTATCTGGGAAGCAGTAGCTGCCTGTCTGCGCGGTAAGCCGCTGACCTTCTCCATCGTGGACAGGACCGTAGTGATCAAATACTATGCACCGGTGATCCGGGAAACTGATGCACCACCCGCGCTTCCGACGATCACGGTCCGTGGTCATGTGGCGGACAGCACGGGCGCGCCATTATCCGGGGCCACCGTAATGATCAAGGGCACCACCAAGGGGACCAAGACCAATGTAAAAGGCGATTTCGAAATGAAGGAGATCCCTTCCAATGCCGTGCTGGTGATCTCTTTTACTGGTTATGCAGATAAGGAGATTATTCCCAATACAGAAATGTCCATGTATATAGTCCTGAAGCCCAGCCTGGACATCCTCGACGCCACGGTCATCCAGGCGTATGGCACTACTTCCCGGCGATTCAACATAGGGTCTATCGCTACCGTCGATGCGGCTACGATCTCCAAACAGCCGGTGACAAATGTGCTGCTGGCCCTGCAGGGGCAGGCAACCGGGCTGGCCATCAATGCCATGAACGGTGTGCCCGGCTCTAAAGTGCTGGTGCAGGTTCGAGGACAAAATACGCTATTGAGCGACCCTTCCAATGGAAGTGCTTTCAAGCCGTATGACCAGCCGCTCTTTCTCGTCGACGGTGTGCCCTTTGCCCCTCAGAATGTGAATATCACCCAGTTGTCGACCCTGGCCAACCCTCAAAGTTTCAGCGGCGGTATCAACCAGAACGGAGGACTTAGTCCCTTTAACGGCATCAATCCTGCCGATATAGAGTCCATCAGCATTTTGAAAGATGCCGATGCTACTTCTATCTATGGAACACAAGGCTCGAACGGTGTGATCCTGATCACGACCAGGAAGGGTAAACCTGGTAAGGCTGTCTTCAACCTGAATATCAATACCGGCTTTAACACCAACGCGCGGAAGATCAAATTCATGAATACGCAGCAGTATCTGCAGATGCGGAAAGATGCCTTTGCCGCCGATGGTCTAACGCCCAGCAGTGACCCCTATGACCCGGGGTACGCACCGGAACTTACGCTGTTCGATCAGAACAAGTATACCGACTGGCCGAAGCTCATCTTTGGAAAGACATCCACCAACACGGATGTACATGCCAGCCTCTCCGGCGGCAGCTACACGGATGTGTTCATGATATCCGCCGGCTACACCCGGTCCAACTTCAATTTCCCCGGCGATTTTAATGACCAACGATTGTCTCTGCATACCAATATGCGTCATACCTCTGCAGACAACCATCTGACAGTAGAGTTCGGTACGGATTACAGCTATACCAGGAATTATACCACCGGTTTTCCCGGCGCCCAACGGATCATTTCCCCGCCCAATACGCCCGATCTGCTGGATTCAGCAGGGGGCCTGATCTGGAGCTACAAGGGATATGACATGACGCAGCTGCAATTCTATGCGAATCTCCTAAAGCCCATGTGGGTACAAGGCTATAACCTGAACAGCACGCTTCGCATCGGCTATAAGATCTTTTCTTCCCTGAACTTTTCCCTCAATATGGGTTATAGCCGCTTTACGTCATACGATCACTCCGAAAACCCTGCAAAGTCCCAGGGTCCGTCATACGTAAATACATCGGCGGAATTCAACAGCAGTATTTATCAAACCGTCAATGTAGAACCGCAGCTGGACTACTCGAACAGGCTGGGCAGGGGCATGCTTTCCGTCCTGGCAGGCGCCACATATAAGAAGAGCCTTTCTGACAGGAATTCATTGACGGGATATAATTATGCCAATGACAACCTGATGGGGTCCATCAATGGCGCGGCATCCACCTACACCTGGCAGGAAATGAGCCTGTATAAATACGCCGCCGCATTTGCACGTATCAAGTATATCTATGATCAGAAGTATATCCTTAGCCTGGCAGGGAGAAGGGATGGCTCCAGCAATTTCGGCCCCGGCAACCAGTTTGGCAGCTTCGGATCAGCAGGTGCGGGCTGGATATTCTCTGAAGAGAAGCCGTTCAAATCCCTGAAGCCCGTTTGGAGCTTTGGCAAGCTGTCCGGCAGCTATGGCACCACCGGCTCGGACGGTATCGCACCCTACCGCTATCAGCCATTGTGGACGGCGGGCTATTCCAGTACACCTCCCTTCCAGGGTGTCGTGCCCAATTTCCCCCAAAACCTGTACAACCCGAACTACAGCTGGGCCCTGAAAAAGTCGCTGAATATCGCTATGGACCTGGGCTTCTTCCATGACAGGGTTTTGCTTAACGCCACCTGGTATCGTGAAAGGGAAGGCAATCAGCTATCAGCCTATCCCCTGCCCGGGCATGTCGGATTCCCCTCCGTCATCCAGAACGTAAAGGCCGTCATCCAGAACAGCGGCTGGGAATTCTCGCTCAATTCCACCAATATCAAAGGAAAGGATCTTACATGGACCACCAACTTCAATATCTCCTTCAACCGGAACAAGCTGGTGGACTTTCCCAACCTGCAATACTCTACCTATAAGAACCAGTATGTCATCGGGAAGCCCGTTTCTACTGTGATAGGCTACAAGTATAAAGGCATTGATCCGGCCACCGGGCTTTTCGAGTTCTATACAAAAGACGGCCACGTGACCACCAATCCCGATTACCGGACAGTGGATGAAGGCGGAGACAGAATGCCTGTCGCCAACAGGGAAGTGAAGTTCATGGGCGGTCTTGGCAATACACTGACCTATAAGAACCTCAGCCTTTATTTATTCTTCCAGTTCTCCAGCCAGATGGCCCCCAGTTGGCTGTACACGCTCTACAGCTCCAACCAGTTAGGTCTAAGCCTGAACAACCAGCCCGTCGAGGCGCTGAACTACTGGAAGCATCCCGGCGATCAAACCCAGATCGGAAAGCTCACTACGAACTATGGCTCGGCTACCTACCAGTCTTCGTCCGGTTTTTCCGGCTCTTCCGGGGCATATGTCAACGATACGTACTTGCGGCTGAAGACGGTGTCCCTGTCCTATAGCGTACCCGAAAGCCTGTTGAAGAAATGGCACATGAAAGAGTGCCGCGCCTTTGTCAATGCGCAGAACCTGCTGACGTTTACGAATTATAAGGTCTCCGACCCTGAACAATTCAACGAGTTTGTCACTTTTCCCATTCAGCGCATTATTGCTGCCGGATTGTCTTTCAATTTTTAAACTGCTAATCTATCAAAATGAGAAAAAGATCTTTTCTACATACTATGGGCGCCGGCAGCCTGCTGCTGTTGAGCGTTTCCTGCAAGAAGCTCATCGAAATACCACCCAATCCTCCCACCGCGATCACCGAAGCGCAACAATTTTCCGACAGCGCCACCACGATGGCCGCCGTCGCGGGGGTATACACGTATGGGGCCTATGGCATGGGCTTCACCTATAATGACGGTCAGCTGTCATGGTCCACCGGCGTTTCCGGCGACGAGCTGGTCTATGCCGGCAGCAGCAGCAACGCGGAGGTCAAGCAGTTCTACGACAATGGACTTACACCCATCAATGGTGTTTTGAGCAACAGCTGGTCTTCACCTTATACCGGCATCTATCCTGTGAACGTGATCATGGAAAGGGTGAACAACAACCCTGTGCTCTCAGCCACCCTCAAAAAACGGGTGAGATCCGAAATGAAGGTTGTTCGCGCCCTGTATTATTTCAACCTGGTCAATCTCTTTGGTCCCGTACCTATCGTGACCAGCTCCGATTACAACGCCAATATCCGGCTGAGCCGCAGCTCTGTCGACTCGGTATATACATTGGTGTTCTCCGATCTGGAAGATGCTATGCAAGGTCTTACGCCAGATTATCCGTCGGACGGTCACGCCCGTCCCAATTTGTATACGGCCGAGTTCCTGCTGGCCAAAGCCCGTCTATATCGAGGGGAATGGCAGAAGGCCTACGATGCGGCGAATGATATCATCGAATCGCATGCATATGCGCTGGAAACGGACCTGAACAATGTCTTTCTGCGCGGCAGCACGGAGGCCATCTGGCAGATACCAGCCGTCGGTCCGTATTCCACCACCGCGGAAGCAGCTCAATACATCCCCTATGCCTCAGGCGTTGTGCCTGCCTATATTCTCTCCCCTTCGCTGTTGAATGCATTTGAGCCCGACGACCAGCGGCTGGTGAACTGGGCCAACAAGATCACCGTCAACATCGGCGGTGTCGACAGGGACGTTTATCATCCTTACAAGTATAAGAATTATTATCCCGGTACCACTACAGAGGATTTTATGGTCTTCCGGCTGGCGGACCTGTATCTCATCCGGGCGGAGGCAGCTGCACAACTGGACAATATTGGTGCAGCTATCACCGACATCGATGCGGTGCGGTCAAGGGCAGGTCTCGGCGGAACCACCGCGGCTACAAAGGATGAGGTTCTCGCGGCGGTGCAGAAAGAGCGGCAGACAGAGCTGTTCACGGAATGGGGCAACCGTTGGTTCGACCTGAAGAGAACAGGCACCATCGATGCAGTGCTGAGCGCGGTCAAACCTAACTGGAAACCCTACTGTGCCCTGTTTCCCATACCCAGAGCGCAAATCATCCTTGATCCTAATCTGAAACAAAATCCAGGCTACAACTAATAACTTTTCATTCAATATGAGCAACTCCATTGTCAAGATCGAGCACCTGTCCCATAAGTACAGCACCAGCTGGGCTATACGGGACATTAATATCGAAATATCGTCCAGCGGTATCGTAGGCCTTCTCGGCTCCAACGGCGCCGGCAAATCGACGACCATGAATATCCTCTGCGGCGCCTTAAACCAGACGGAAGGCGCCGTACTGATCAACGGGATCAATATCCGGGAGCAACCGGAGCTGGCAAAAAGAGACATCGGCTTCCTGCCACAGCATCCACCCCTGTATATGGACCTTACCGTGGATGAATACCTGGTCTATTGCGCGGCATTGCGGAAGATGGAAAAGAACACCGTGCGCCCAGCCATCGAGGAAGCCAAGCAGCGCTGCGGTGTGGCACATTACAGCAACAGGCTATTACGCAATCTCTCCGGCGGTTACCGGCAACGGGTAGGCATTGCACAAGCCATCATGCACCGGCCCAGGCTGGTAGTGCTGGATGAACCTACGAATGGTCTTGACCCTAACCAGATCATCGAAGTCCGTGCACTTATAAAAGAGATCGCCGCCGACAGGGCGGTGATCTTCTCTTCTCATATCCTGTCGGAAGTGCAGCTGCTGTGCAAGGAGATCAAGATGATCGAGGGCGGCCGCATTGTATTTGCCGACACCATGGACGCCTTCAACAACTATGTAGAGCCGCACAGCGTGCTCATGCGGATGGAGGATCCCCCGTCCGAGACGGAGCTGCTGAATATACCCGGCGCAACGAAGGTGGACTTTCTTACGGAAAGACAGATCAGGCTATACTTCAGTGGCGACGCCTCCATCACCGGCAGGATCATCGAAACCAGCGTACAAAAAGGCTGGGAGTTGCGTGAGATCAGCCTGGACAAAAGCTCCCTCGATGAGATATTCGCCCAATTATCCAATCACACTTCCAAACATTAAGCATACATGAAAACGACCTTCAAGATCGCCAGGACGGAACTGGCCATGCTTTTTTATTCGCCTATAGCCTGGTTCCTGCTGGTGGCTTTCCTTTTTCAGGCCGGACTGGCCTATACCAATGCCATCGAAAATTTCCTAACGCAGCAGGAAATGGGCGGGATGTATCTCAAATACATAAAATTCGTCACCGCCAATATTTACGGACCGCCGTATGGCATCTGGTCGTCACTGGCCAACAAATTGTATTTGTATCTGCCTTTGCTTACCATGGGGCTGATGAGCCGGGAGATCAACAGCGGTACTATCAAACTGCTGTATTCGTCTCCCACAAAGATCAGGGAGATCATCTTCGGCAAGTTCATTTGCATGATGATGTACAACCTCTTCCTGGTGGGGATCCTGGCCATCATCGTCATTTGCGGCGTCAGCAATATTCAAAATGCCGATGCGGGTATGCTGATCACCGGGTTGCTGGGAATGTACCTTTTGCTCTCCACATATGCAGCTATCGGTCTGTTCATGTCAAGCCTGACCTCTTACCAGGTAGTGGCGGCGCTATGCACGCTGGTGGTGCTGGCTGCGCTGAGCTATGTCGGACAGATCTGGCAGGACATCGATTTCGTCCGCGACCTTACTTATTTTCTCTCCATTTCCGGCAGGGCGGATACCATGCTATCCGGGCTCATCACCACGAAAGACGTCTTTTATTTCGTGGCTATCATTACCATGTTCCTCAGCTTCTGTATCTATAAGCTACAGTCGGACCGGCAGTCGAAACCTACCCTTGCAAAGGTCAGCCGCTATGCGCTGATCGTCGTCTGTGTGCTGGGATTGGGCTATCTCACTTCCCGGCCCCGGTTTACGGGATACTATGACGCTACTGCTACGAAGACGATGACACTGACGGCCAGCGGCCAGCAGATCATGAAAGAGACGGGGGACACGACGTTGGAAGTCACATCTTATGTCAACCTGCTGGATAATTACTTCTGGTACGGGCGTCCCGATCAGCGTAATGCGGACATGGCCCGCTGGGAGCAATACCTGCGATTCAAGCCGGACATCAGGTTCAAATATGTTTATTATTATGACAGTGTCGCGGATAAGAACTTATACAAGTTCAATCCCGGGCAGACGCTGGACTCACTGGCCGTAAAATATGCGAAGTCCATGAAGATCGATATGAGCCTGTTCAAGACGCCGGCCGAGATCAGGAAGATGGTGGACCTGTCGGGTGAGCAGGGCCGGTATGTCATGCAGCTGAAATATAAGGACAAGCAAACCTTTCTGCGGCTTTTTAATGACCAGTTCGTCTTCCCCACCGAGACGGAGACGGGCGCCGCCATCAAACGTCTGCAGCAGGCCACACTGCCAAAGATAGCCTTTGTAACAGGAGAGCTGGAGCGGGGGATCGACAAGGCCGGCGACAGGCATTATAAAGTGCTGACCAATGATATTACGTTCAGGTATTCCCTGATCAACCAGGGATTTGATGTGCTATCGCTGTCTTTGAAGGAGCAGGACATCCCTGCCGATATTACAGCGCTGGTGATCGCCGATCCCAAAGTGGCGTTCGATACAGTGGCTTTGTCAAAGATCAAGACGTATATCGCGGCAGGCGGCAATCTGCTGGTAGCCGGCGAGCCAGGCAGGCAGGAGATCCTGGATCCTATCCTGAAAGAGCTGGGGGTACAGTTGAAAGAGGGTATGCTGGTGGAGCCTAACAAAGATTTCTCCCCCTCGCTGATCAAACCTCTGCTGTCGTCGAAGGCCGCCGGCTTTACAAGGAAGCTGCATGATGACAGGGACGACAGCCTTGTCGTCACAATGTTCGGCGCTGCGGCGCTGACCTATGATCCGCACGGTCCTTTTACGGTGGATACCTTACTGGCTACTGTAGGCGGCGGCTGGAATAAAAAAATAAAACCCACCGAGGATATGATCCAGGCAGCGGAAGATGCCACAGGAGACCCTAATTCAGGTGCGGTGACGATGGTGGCGGGCGGCGGCAGCGGCGGGCCAATGGCCACAACGATGTCGCCTACCAGTGGAGAGTCAAAGCAAGACCCGGCCTGGAAAGGACTGTCGTTCTCTTCCGGGCAAGGGGACGAAAAGGGGTCGATGCCCGTCGCATTGGGGCTGTCCCGTACCATCAACGGAAAGCAGCAGCGGATAGTGGTATCCGGTGATGCGGACTTTTTAAGTAACTCCGAGCTGAGCCGGGGCAATATACAAAACAGTAACTTTGACTTCAGCACGGGCGTCTTCAGCTGGTTTTCCAATGGAAAGTTCCCTATCGACAGCTACCGGCCGCCCGCGCGCGACAAGCGCCTGACGTTGACGGATGGCGGATTCTATGTCCTGAAAGTGATGTTACTGGGAGTACTGCCCGGCATACTGGTGGTCATCGGCGCCGTGATTTTGATCAGAAGAAAAAGAAAATAAGCAGCATGCGATTTACAACGGATCAGCAGACACTGGATGACCTGCGGCTTTTTGGCAAGGGTGGTGACGGATCTATCTACCAGCTTTTTAATCGTACCTCCACCCGGGGTGGGGCTGCGATCCTGGAGGAATGGTTCCGTTACCCTTTGTCCGACGAGGATCAGATCAATGAGCGGAGTGGCATCATCCGGCATTTTGCCCGGAGCGGCCAGCCCTTCCCTTTCAGGCCAGAACTCTTCGACCGGATCGAGCAATACCTCGCCAGCCAGGATGAACGCAGCCGTCTCACCGGGAGAGAGCAAAGCCTGAAAGATAAAATGTCAGGGTTGATCGCGGAGGATTCCGAGTACAAGACCATCCACCAGGGAGTCGCCGCGCTCGTCGAGGTAGTGCATCTGTTGAAAGGGCTTGATTGGGAGGTAGCTTCGGAGAAGAAGGCATTTGCCGCATTGCTGGACGAGCCTGCGCTTGCAGCGTTGCTGTCGTTGCCGGTGAAAGCAAAGCTGACCTATGAACAGGTGGCGGCGCATGACGGCCTGCTGCGATTCCGGCATAGGGACAGTGTTCGCCGTCTGCTGCAGCACATCTATCAGCTGGATGTATATATCTCGGTGGCCGCCGTGGCGCGACAGCGTAATTTTGCTTTTGCAGAGGCCATGCCAAAAGGCAGGCTGCTCCTGCAACTGCAAGGTCTTTATCATCCGGCGGTGCCGAATGCTGTGTCCAATAACCTGACCATCACACCGGAGAGCAATGTCATTTTTCTTACGGGCGCCAATATGGCCGGTAAGTCTACATTCATGAAGTCCTTGGGTATCGCGTTGTTCCTGGCGCATATGGGTATGCCTGTTCCAGCTTCGTCCATGGTCTTTTCCGTGCGGGATGCCATTTATACCACGATCAATCTCTCGGATAACCTGAATGCAGGGGCCAGCCATTTCTATGCAGAGGTGCTGCGCGTCAAAAAAGTGGCACGTGAGCTCAGCCAGGGCAAGAGCCTCTTCGTCATCTTCGACGAGCTGTTCAGAGGCACAAATGTAAAGGACGCCTATGAGGCTACGGTGGCGTTGACGTCGGCGTTCGCAGGTCACCGGGATTCCATCTTTGTCATCTCCACCCATATTATCGAGGCGGGCGACGTGCTGAAAGAGCGGCATGACAACATCTATTTCACCTACCTGCCTACCCGCATGCAGGGGACGAAGCCTGTCTATACGTATACGCTGGAAAAAGGCATAACCGCGGACAGGCATGGCATGATCATCATCAACAATGAAGGCATCCTGGAAAAGTTGAAGAATGGGAAACCTAAGATCACAAAAAACAGACTGGTATGAACACGTTCGCAGATAAGCAGACCCTCGAAGACCTTAACCTGACAGGGAAATATAAACCGGGCTCTATCTTTTCTCTTTTTAATAAAGTGCATACGAGGGGGGCGGAAATATTGCTGGAAGATATGTTCCATACGCCTCTCCTTAATGCAGATGAGATCAACCGGCGGAGTAGTGTGTTCCTTTATTTTTCAAGGTCAGCGTATGTTTTCCCATTCCACGGTCAGGCGTTCAGCCTTGTGGAGGACTACCTGGGATCCGGCGGTCAGGGGAGCTTTTTAGGGACTCTTTTGTATCTCGCTCGCAGGCGGGTAATGCTTGCGGTGACCAAAGATGAAGGTTTTTCAAAGCTTCGCGAAGGAATACAGGCATCGATCCTGTTTCTGCGCACTTGCAGAACGTTTATCGATGGCTTTGATGTGAAGGACCAGGGTAATCCTTTTCTTTCCGAGATCTTGGATGCCAGGAGTATTTTGCATGATAGGAGACTGGCCGGGATCTTAAGAGACGGCAATCTTAATTCATTGGCAAAATTGGCATCGGTCCATCACCTGCTGACCTATACTATGCAAAAGGAAATGGAACAGCTGTTGACCACCTTACATCAGCTGGACCTGTTTATTGCCGTGGGGAAAGTGGCTGCGCATCGGGGTTTCTCCTTTGCGCAGGCCATGCCGGAACAGGAATATATTTTTCATGCTGCCAATCTTCGGCATCCTTCGCTCGAGAAGGCTGTAGGTAATGCCATCACGACGGACCGGTACCGCAATGTCATCTTCCTTACAGGGGCGAATATGGCCGGCAAATCCACATTTATGAAATCCTTTGGCATCGCGCTTTACCTGGGTCATATGGGTTTCCCCGTGGCCGCCAATGATATGGTCTTCTCCGTCAGGGAAGGTCTTTATTCTTCCATCAATGTGCCGGATGACCTGTCCATGGGCTATAGCCATTTCTACGCGGAAGTGCAAAGAGTAAAGCTCATCGCCGACGAGGTCGCCAGTTCGCGGTCGCTGGTGGTCATTTTCGACGAGCTGTTCAAAGGCACAAATGTGAAAGATGCGTATGAAGCTACCCTGTCTGTTACTGCAGCGTTCGCAGAGTACAGGAATTGTGTTTTTATCATCTCTACGCATATCGTGGAAGTGGGAGAAACCTTACGGGATAATGACAATTTACAGTTCACCTTCTTGCCTACGATCATGGAAGGCAAGACAGCGAAGTATCCTTATCTGCTGCAGGAAGGCATCTCCAATGATCGGCATGGCATGATGATCATCGAGCAGGAAGGGATCCTGGAAATGATCGCCCGCCTCAAGCATCATCCGAATTAAAATGCTGGAATTATTGGAAAAAAGTGACCAAATCCCTGTCAATGGAGCTTTGAACCAATATATTAGGTCTATCCCATAGCAAATCAGGCTATTCCAAAGCCAGCCAGACGACCCGAAGGATAACTACCTTTTTGATCTTGCAGTACAAAACGATTGTGCACCAGTTGGTTCCTCAAAAAATTCCCGCTTGGCGGAGAAGCATAAGCATACGGCTGAATAGGCAGGCAAACTCACCGAACTGACAACAGCGTGGAAAAGATACTGCTCGTTGATCTGTACCGCTTGAAGCATCATTCCATCTTAAAATTCTCAGCAATACACATTATTGCTGACTGGCTGCACTTTTAAAGTCTGTAAAGGTCTTTCCATCATAACGATGTACCCCACCTGGAGATCCAAACCAAATACTCCCATCGTTAGCTTCCAAAAGTTCCAAAAAAGCGGGTGGTCCTGACTTAATTTCTGTTACAGTGGGCATTTTATCGTACAAGAACTTTGCATCATAACGTGAAAGTGCCTATACATTCAGATTTACTGCACCAGTAGTCCAAATGTTTCCTTTTTTATCTTCGATAATTGACCAAACGTTTTTCTATCATAAAAACAAGGCTCGCCCCTTGTGCCAAACCATAATTTCCCGGTTTTGTCATCCATGATAGTAGTAAGATCATTAATGGAAAGTCCTTCTTTAGTTGTAAAATTTTGAAAAGATTTTCCATCGTAGCGAAAAGCACCACTCCATGCGCAAAAATCCTTTCAGTTTCAAGGGGCAGGATTGTAAATTAAAATGTAACCTTTGTAAATTATTGTAAATAGTACCCTGGAGAACGCGAATTTTACAAATTCCCCGCATACCCCGCTGATGCTCATTCCCGCACGATTACTGTATCGAAACCGAACATCATGGTCTCTCGCACGCTTGCCAGAAGAATGGTCTTCAAGACTTTACATACCCGGCACTGTTTTAGGATCATTCTAAGGACTTGGCCGCTTTACTCATCACAAAACCGACCATTCCATGTTCCGCAACTATCTCAAGATCGCCTTCCGCAGCCTCAGGAAAAGCAAGGGCTTTACCGCCCTCAACATCATCGGCCTCGCTTCCGGCCTCGCCGTCTGCCTCCTGATCGTCCTGTACGTCACCGATGAGCTCAGCTACGACCGTTACAACATCAACGCCGACCGCATCTATCGGATCGATGAGGATCTCTTCTTCAATAACACCCAGATCGACGCTGTCACCACCTCCAAATATATGGGCCCCACGCTCGTCGCTTCCTATCCGAAGATCGAGCAGATGGTCAGGTTCCGAAGCCCGGGCGACCAGTTGGTGAGGAAGGGGAACGACCATGTCCTCGAGCATCACTTCACCTTCGCCGACTCGACGATCTTCAAGGTCTTCACCCTGCCCATGATCGCCGGCGACCCCAATACTGCCCTTAACAACCCTCATTCCATCGTGATCGATGAAAGTGCCGCACGCCGCTATTTCAACAGCACCGATGTCGTCGGCCGCACGCTGGAGATAGGTAGTAACAATACACCCCTAAAGATCACCGGGGTCATCCGGGACATGCCGGAACAGTCCCAGTTCCATTTCAGCTTTATTCGCCCCATCGGCGAAGCCTACAACTTTAATGACCCCAGCGACAACGACTGGGTAGGTAATCCTTATTATACCTATATCCTTGCCCGACCCGGCACCACGCGAACCGAGGTCCAGAAAGATGTAAACGAAGTTGTCAACGTCTATATCGGCCGGGCGCTGCAGGAAATGTTCCACAGTTCGGCCGCCGACCTCGCGAAAGCGGGTAATCATTTCCGGTGCCCCATCTTCCCCCTCACCGATGTGCATCTCCATTCCAATAAGTCCGGTGAGCTCGAAGCCAACAGCAATATCCAGTATGTATACATCTTCTCCGTCATCGCCGTGCTCATCCTGCTGATCGCCTGCGTCAATTTCATGAACCTCAGCACCGCCCGCAGCGCTAACCGCGCCAGGGAAGTGGGCATCCGCAAGGTCGCCGGATCGACAAAAGGTCACCTCATCCTCCAGTTCCTCACCGAGTCCATCCTGCTCAGCCTCTTCTCCCTCGTCCTCGCCCTTGGCATCGCCGTCCTGCTGCTACCGATGTTCAATCAGCTTGCCGGCAAATCGCTCCATTCCGACGTGCTCTTCAGCGGCTGGTTCCTGCTCATCCTCATCGGCCTGGTGCTGCTGGTCGGCTGTCTCGCCGGCAGCTATCCTGCCTTCTACCTTTCCTCCTTTCAGCCGATCCATGTACTGAAAGGAAAGGTGGCCGCAGGCTTCAAGAGCAGCTGGCTTCGCAGCAGCCTGGTGGTCTTTCAATTTTTTATTTCTATTGGCCTCATCGTCAGCACCCTCGTCATATATCGCCAGCTGCACTATATTCGAAATAAGGAAGTGGGCTATAACCGGGATCAGGTACTCATCCTCCATGATACCTGGTCGCTCGGCCGGGATGGCACGACCCGGCTTCGCAAGGACCTTCTCACCCTTGCCGGGGTCGCCGACGCAACCGTTACCCCCGACATCCCCACCCTCAACGCCGGCCAGTACTGGCAGGAAGGCTGGTTCCCGAATGCCTCGATCGACGCCAGTAAGGCGACCCTCATGACTACGCTCAGAGTCGACGATCATTATATTCCCACCCTCGGCATGCAGATCGTCAAAGGCCGCAACATCGACCTCGCGCAATTTCCTACCGACTCCACCGCCATCCTTCTCAATGAAGCCGCCGTAGCGAAGCTCGGTGTGAAGGACCCGCTCAAACTTCTCCTCTACAATCATGACGATCATTACAATCTTCTCACCTATCATGTCGTCGGCGTTGTAAAGGATTTCAACTTTAACTCCATGCATGACAATATCTACCCTCTTGTCATGTTGGTCAATACGTATAACTGGAGCAGCATGGCCGTCCGCTTCCACACGAATGATGTCTTCTCTCTCCTCCGGCAGGTGGAAAGTAAGGTCCATGCCGCTAAGCAAGGAGTGCCCTTCAGCTACACCTTCATGGATAACGACTTTGATAAAATGTATCATGCCGAACAGCAGACCGGCCAGATCTTCATCACCTTCGCCGTCTTCGCCATCCTCATCGCCTGCCTCGGCCTCTTCGGCCTCGTCACCTATGCTGCCGAACAACGCACCAAGGAGATCGGGATCCGCAAGGTCCTCGGCGCTCGCGTCAGCAGCATCGTCAGCCTGCTAAGCAAAGACTTCGCCATCCTTGTCGGGATCGCTGCCCTCATCGCCTTCCCCGCCGCATGGTGGGCCATGTACAAGTGGCTCGAAACATTTGCCTATCGTACGGAGATCAGCTGGTGGATCTTCCTCGTGGCCGGCGCCGTAGCCCTCGCCATTGCCCTGTTGACGGTCAGTATTCAGACCATCCGCGCTGCCCTCGCTAATCCCGTAAAATCCCTCCGCAGCGAATGATAAGTTCGATCTACGATTAACCGTAATTATTTAGAAAACGGTTTGAAAAAATTCCGCTTCAAAAGCCGTCTGTATAGGCAAACTGTCGTATTTTTTCGCTCGGACCCCCTAAAGAGAAATCCATGGCACCTGATTCGTCCATTCCCGACCAGCTCACCCGATTTCAAGAGCGCGACCTGTTCTCCGCCGACGCCTGGCAGGCTAGGGGGCTAAACCCCTCTTCGGCCGATCTGTCGCGAGAGCTCACGAATTTCTTTCATAGATGTGCAAAGCAGCTGGCGGAAGGGCTTGCCGCTGGTAGCCCGCCGCGTCAACTGAAGACGATCCTGACTACCGCTCTCTCCCAGCTGGATAAAAGGTTGTATGACACAGAAGAACGGGAATTCATTGCCGATCTGTTCGGTGAGCTCGCAGCAATTGTTGGAGCTGACATCCGGGGAGCCGTGAACCGGTGGCTCTATGGTCCGGTTCTAACGGCCCTGCTTACCATCATGCGCTTTCTGCGGCCGGAAAGGGTAATTGAAACACTTAGCCAGCCCTGCTCGCAATGCGGTACGCCGCTGGAAACTCAAATCCTGCGTAAGCGCTCGGACATTCCCGATGCACAATGGCTGATCATCCGTTGCAAGCGATGCCGCGAATTAAACTTATTGTCACCAGGCCCCGGTATTGCGCAGCTACGATTTGGGAATTACGAGTGGGTGGAAAGCCTCTCCAAAGAAGAATATAACCAGGAGCAGGCACTTATGCGATTGGAACAAATCCGTTATTTTCGAAAATAGGCTTACAAAGTAGCTGCCGACCCAACGACGATTGGACGCGCCTGGTTGCCTGTCACTGTACTCACTGGCAGATGCAGGCTGTCAGTAACGCCATCAAGCATTTAACTAATAAGAAATTATGAAAATGCCTGGAACAGGCATGATGCAAAGGGTCTTGCCGATAACTACAACTCCAATGCTACATGGGTAAACTTACGAGACTGTCCACGGCAGCTTTCGCAATATCTTCAGGCTGACCCCCACGCCCAGGCGGTGTTTTGGCACGCCTTAACTATTAAATTGCCGAAGATGGTGGTCGACATGTTTATAAGCATGATATCCAATCTGTTCTTTTGTCATTTTTCCGAAAAAAGGATGTACGAAACTATGATGTGAAAAATGTGCATATCCCTCGATCAGGGCAATCCATTGCTTTCTCTCGTATTCCAGATCGCCATTGATTTCTTTTACCTTAAGCTCAGGACTTGTGACTGCATTCCTCATCATGGGTGAACCATCTTTTAGCGAGCTTTTCAATGCCAGTTTTCCTAACAGACGGCCCATGAATATTCGCCGGCACTTTAACTTACCAGATATCATTTCCTCCCATAGCCTGCAATGCTTCATCATCTGGTAAATATTCATTTTGCCCCATTGCGCTGTGCTTTTTTCATTGAGAGTATTGATCCTGCTGATCAATTCGTCTCTTGTTACTTTGTCAAATATTGTTTTCATATTCTTTTATTTTTTGCTGTAACCTTTTTTTTCGGCCAATGATGATGTCAGGTCATAAGCTTTCTCTAATAATTGCCGGGCTTCCTTTATATCGCCCGCACCCCCATAAAGACTCCCTAGAACGGCGTTATAGATATAATGATTTTCTAACAATCCATCGAGCCCCTGAATATCCAGAATCGCATCGATGGCATCCCGGATACGGCCCATTTGCGCCAGAACAACAGACCGGTTCAGCCGTACAAGTTGTAGATCTTCAGGTCCCCGAAAAAAAAACATAAAATCCTTCATAATGCCGATTTGAGATTAAAAAATAGATTTCCGGCTACGACAAATGAACAAGAGTGATTCAGACAAAAAAAGAAAATAATTTTCGGAACCCGCTATCATAAAATTCGAACTCATTCGGCGCTCTCACTGGTTACCTCTGCCGGTTCTTATATTCTTCCCTGGCTTTGTCCTTCATTTCCTCTTTCATGGCGGCGTACTTTTTATACTGATCCTTATCCAAAACTGCCTTGATCTCCTTGTCCTTGTCTTTTTGCGAGGACTTCAGCGCTCTGAATTTTGCAAATCGCCCCCCGGTTCCTGTCCATATTTCCTGGTTCTTCTGCGCGTATTTGAGATTGATCGCCTGCACCTGCGGAACCTGGTCATCCGTAAGGCTCAGCTGCGTTTTCATTTTTTCCGTAAGCGCCGTAGCCCGGCCCTCGGGAGTTTTGCTGCTATCCGCCGATTGGGCCTTTGCACCCATGGTTATTACAAACAAGGCGGCTGCGAAGAAAAGTCTGATCTTTTTTCGATTCATTGGTTTTGCTTTTATAGTTATGACGATCAGAGAGTTGAAAAGTAAATGAAAAGGTCTCGGAACGGCCAAAACAGACGATGAAGCGGGCAGCTCACCGGCCGTTGCTTTCCAGCCAGCTGAGAAAGTCGCTCGATCTTGCTTTACTGACGACGATGGGCTCCGGTGTGTGGGTCGTCAGTTTTACCACCAGCTTACGCGCGAACGACCTTTCAATATCCCGGATAGCATGCCGGTTGATGAGGAATTGCCGGTTGGCGCGGTAGAAGAGACGTGGGTCGGTAGTCTGTTCGACCTCATCGATCCCCAGGCCGACGGAATACAAAGATCCATCCAGTAGCTTAACAGTGACGTACCCATTTTCATAGTGAAAGAATGCGATGCCGGCATGGCTCACCGGAATGATCTTGTCTTTATGATGTACAAGGATCGTTCTTTCCCTGACGGGTGCGACACGCTCCAGCAACCTGCTGATATCGGAATACTTGACATCACCTTCTGGTCGGAAAGCCGCTCGCAGGCCATCCAGTTTTTTCAACGACTGTTCAAGGCGCCCTTTGTCGATGGGTTTTAGCAGGTAGTCGATGCCGCTGGTTTCGAAAGCCTGGATAGCATACTCATCAAATGCCGTACAAAAGATGATGGGGCATTTTACGGGTACCGTTTCATAAATGTAAAAGCATAGCGCATCTGCCAGCTGTATATCGGAAAATATCAGATCAGGCTCCTTGTTCTCTTTAAGCCAGTCGATAGATTCCGCCGCCGAAGGAAGGATGCCCACAACATACCAGTCCGGCCGCAGTCTGAGCACCAGGCTCTTTAATTCCTGTGCCGCCTTTCTCTCGTCTTCAATGATCAGCACTCTCATAGCAGAAATGGTATTTGCACTTTAAACTTAACAGCATCTCGCATAACAACGATCTCTTTCGCAGCCGTCAGGCGATAGCGTTTGGAGAGGTTGTCCAACCCGGTGCTGTAATCATCATGAGTCGTCGCGCGGGCACGCAGGTCATTCTCCACGACCAGGCTTTCATCCTCGTCGTAAATATCGATGGCGAGTGGCTTGGTATATGAAATGGCGTTATGTTTGACGGCATTCTCTACAAGAAGCTGGAGCGCGAAGGGCAATATCTTTCGATGCAGACAATCGGGATTGATCCGTATATTGATTTTCAGCCCATCTTCAAACCGGGACTCTAAAATATAGATATAACTGCGGACAAATGCCAGCTCCTCCTTCACCGGAACGATGTTTTGTTGTTGATATTGGAGTACATAACGGTAAACTTCGCTCAGCTTTAATATATATTCCTTTATGGGTTCTTCATGTGACAGGGTTGAAAGCGTGTTGAGGGAGTTGAAAAGGAAATGGGGGCTGATCTGCTCCCGCAGCGAGGCCAGCTGGGCATAGAGATTCTCCTGGTTCAGACGTTCGTTCTCCAGCTTGGACCGCCGCAGCAGGAACAACAGCCTGTAATAATAAACGGCAAAATAGGTAAGGGTGCTCACGATGATCCCACGGAATATACGGACAAAGAAGGCTTGTCCCATGCCCTGGCTCCCGTCCGAATGTGAAAAAATAGGGAAAGGACTGGTGATTTTCAATATCCATGCCATTGTGCCGGCGATAGCCACACTACATACGATGCTAATAGCTGCCCGCACATACCTGTTGACCAGGATGCCCCAGCGTCCATAGAGGATAAAGAAATGATGCGTCAGCCAGTAAAATAAAAAGGTAACAGATAGATAAAGAAAATTGAAGCCGACGCTCAGAGGATGATCGAAGTCCAGCCGGATGATCCTTGGCAATACCGTAACGAGTGCCGCGACAGCAATGCCAAAAATGAACCCTGCCCTGATGTTGTAACGATTCTCCATGACCTAAAATTCCTGGTTTTTCGCGTGAGACGAAAAAATATCCGGTCGGACGGCAAAAAAGACCTTTCAAACAGGCAGGATAGGCGATGAATGTAAAAACGACCAGGTTGCCCGCTTCCCGGGCGGATATGTACGTTCTAAAGCTTTTTGTCCGCCGGATGCGCTGTTGAATCGTCTTACATTCAAAATGATCCCAACAAAAAAATAGTATGAAAAAGTTATTTGCACAAAGAATGATGTTGCTGGGAGTTTTCCTGGCGGCCCTGTCTTTTTCCAATTGCCAGAAGAATTCCGGCGGAAAAGCGTATCGGTACAATGGAGTGATGAATGTTGATGGATATGATCGATCCTACCTGCTGAATCTCCCCCCTGATTTTTATGATACGGCGGGCTTCCCCCTCGTAATCGTGTTACATGGGTTCGCCGGGAACGCCGCCCAGGCTGAACGGGACTATGGGGTCACGGATAAGGCAAATGCCGGGCATTTTATTGTGGTTTACCCACAAGGCGTCGGCAGCGACGGTACTTATCATCTGCGAAGCTGGAATGCGGGCAATTGTTGTTTCGTGGCGCAAAGCGACGATGTCAACGATGTACATTATATCAGCAGTCTTATCGACTACCTGGTCGCCAATTATAAGGTCGATCCGAAGAGAGTGTATGTGGCCGGCATGTCCAACGGGGCCATGATGGCTTACACCCTTGCCTGTCAGCTTTCAGAAAAGATAGCCGCGATCACCTCTGTCAGCGGAACGCTTATCACCTCTTCTCCCTGCACCCCGTCCCGGACGGTCCCTGTCCTCGAGATCCATTCTGCTCAAGACCTTAAAGTCCCTTTTAATGGCGGGTTTGGGATGGGCGGAGTTTGGTTTCCGGCGGTAGATTCCGGGTTGAATGTGCTGGCAGCGCTGGACAGTTGCGGACCGCCGCAAATGACCCAATATACAGGCTATAACCTTACGGAATGGCGGGGGAATGACGGCAATGTGGCCATCGATTGTTACCTGACCCAGGACGGAGGCCACTCCTGGCCCGGCGGGTCGAAGCCTCGCGCACAGGCCGACCCACCCTCGATCTATCTCAACGCCACAGATCTGTTATGGGATTTTTTCCAGCGCTATCGCTTGCCCTGATAGGTGCGCCTTGGGCTTTACCCCAGGCCGCGCTCAAGAACTTGCTCCGGCCGGCGCAACAAAAGCAAACCCCTTGATAAACGAGGGGTTTCTAATTTAGGCGAACTGATAATTCGGACTGATAACACAGCCCGGTCACTTATTTTCTAAATCCTATTCGTTCCCGCTGTTCCCATTTCCTTTCAGCCGCCTTTTCATCTAGCAAATTCTCCATCGCATCATAAATGTGATTCAATTGTACGTCGTGCTCACTCAACCTTTCCCGAACCTCGCGTAGCTGCTCCTTCAAGTCATTCTGTTTGAATACAATACGCCGAATTTCATACGGCAGATATCGGGTCCCACCCCTACCCTCTTTTGAGGTTTCAATTTGCAATTTACTCTTTATCGAAATGCTCTGGCGAAAAACTGCGCTTTTTGCCGGATTTTTATCGGAATGTCATATCTTATCCCCGGATTCAATTTCCCCTCCTGAACAATTATGAAACATATTCTATCCTGCTTCTTCGTATTACTGACAGTCTATGCCGACTGCCAGGTGTTAGCACATTACCGGGACACTGTAAATAACTTTGAAATTGGCATACCCAACGGATGGAGATATTTCCCGGCCAAAAGCAAAACAGATCTGCCGTTAAAAGTCTTAAGACCTCGCAATGCCGGCGATAAAAATGACAAAGTATTTGAAAACTTCAATATCAATATCATAGATCAGCCACGTGCAAATCTTGCTATATCATATAAAAAATTGGTATCGGCCTTAAGCAACACTGACAATTTTAAACTAATTGCAGAGGGTGACATTACCACAAGCACCGAAACATTTAAATGGCTGAAAGAAACACATAAGAATAGTTTTTCGGTCGATCAGGATATGATCAACTATGTGTTCCTCACCTGGAAAAATGGTAAGACATACATTTTAACTTTTGTAACCATATCGGAGAATTTTGAAAAATATGAAGCATTATTTCTCCAAATAGCTAAGACTTTTTCAGTCTTCACCGGCAAACTGGAAGACCTTGTGATAAACTGGCCTGAGGAATATAAATTTAAAATTACAGCGGATCAGGAAGATTCAATAATGCGTATGCAACAATGGTTACCGGCAAATGAAACGATTGCCAACTGGACGACAGTTGTAAGCATTTCAACCTTAAAAAACGTCCACTTATCCAACATTGACCTTATAATAAAATCCTATACAGACGCCGCCATTAAAGAATCGTCAGCAGCCAAATATGAAATCCTGGAAAAGAAAGATGCGCCGGGTGAAATGTATGCTATCGTTAAAGTAGAAACCCCTTATTATCCGAACGACCCGCACCCCGAATCTCAGCTATATTACTTTAAACCAGGCGAAAAAGCCTTTTTTGCCTGTATGATCGCTGTAAAACAGGCTAAATTACCGGCTGAATTTGTTAACAAATGGAGCACCGTGTTTAAGAATAGTAAGCTGATACCAGGTAGTTGAAGACCTGCCCTGCCATCACCGCCCATTCATCTCATAGCTTTCTTTTATCACCCATTCATTGACATCCTTTATCCTCCCGAGCTGCATTTTCTCGACAGCCCTATCATAGGTCAGTATGCCATTGACCTCATGTTCTACATCCGTAGTCTGGGTATATACCGCAACGCTCAATCCTCTATATTTCATCAGCTGCTCCACCTGCTGCAGCAAAAGAACATAACGGTCAGTCAAAGCGGCACTTGTCGCCTCAAACGCATAGGCATTGTTCTCCACAGGCCACATATGTCCCCGGGTGAACAGTCCCACGCCACCAAACTCACCCAATGACGCCGCCCGATGATCGTCCGGTACAGAGGCGTCGTAAGGCCCCACATAGATATGTGTGTCCACATAGTCGCTATTGACGGGATCTCCATAAGGTTTTTGATAATCGGGATTATTATTGAACCCTGAGTTGCCGTTCACCAGGCGCGAAGGATCATACTGCCTGACCCAATCGGTGATCTCGCGAACATCGAATGCGCCCCAGTTCTCGTTAAAGGGAACCCAGGTGATGATGGAAGGTGAATTGTAATGCTCGTCGATAATGGCTTTCAGCTCTCTTCGATAGGTGCTCCGGTTCCTGGCCGTGTCATCATGCTGATACCAGATGGCGGGCATATCCTGCCAAACAAACAGGCCCAGTTTATCAGCCCAATAATAGAAACGTCGCGGCTCGGTCTTCATATGTTTCCGGATAAGATTAAAACCCGCCTTTTTTGTATACACCATGTCGGACTTCAGCGCTTCATCGGTAGGAGCGGTCAATATACCATCCGGCCAGTACCCCTGGTCCAGCAGCCCAAGTTGCATGATAAACTTACCGTTTATAAGAGGACGTATCACGCCGTCTAATTTGCCAAGTCTGATCTCCCGCATGCCGAAATAGCTCTTTACCACATCGGCAGTACTGCCATCCACATTATAGAGCGTAAGCTTAAGATCGTACAGGAAAGGATTGTCGGGTGACCATAGGATGGGGTTATCAATTGGCAGGTAGAATGATGTACCTGTGCTCGTGCTGACCTGTGAGACGACTTTAGCCCCGGCCATGGCTACGGCAGCGATTTTACCATTGGCGCTGCTATTGACCAGCACCTTCAGTCTCCGGCCCTGCACATCGGGGATTAACCTGATACTCCTTATATAATTGCTGCTGACAGGCTCCATCCACACGGACTGCCATATCCCGGAAGAGAAGGTATAGTCTCCCCGTGGACCGTTCTTGCCGGAAGGCGTCCTGCCGTCGTTGGCATCATGTGCTGCAACGACCAGCGTATTGACGTCATTTTTCAGAAAGGGGGTGATATTGAATTCGAAAGCGTCGTACCCGCCGGCATGTGATCCCACTTTTTCACCGTTCACAAATATGGTAGCATCATGATCCACAGCCTCGAAATGAAGGACCACTTGTTTGTTCTTCCAGGCGGTGGGTACTTCAAAGGTCCGGCGGTACCACATATTGATCTCCTGCTTTCGTTGGATACCCGACAGGAAAGATTCGGGGCAATAGGGTACCAGGATCTTGCTGACCACTCCTTCAAAAGACGCAAGCTTCGAAGGCTCGAGGGCGTCGGGCGCCTCCTTGCCGCCAAGGTAGTCCCATTTACCGTTGAGGCAGGCCCATTCATCTCTTTCCATTTGGGGACGGGGGTATTCGGACCAGGGGACAGCGGCCTGCATGGCGATATGGGTCCATGGAGTGGACAGCGCTGGTGCTTGGCCGAAAGATATACAATTAAGAAACAGAAGGATCAGTAAAACAGGCAGCTTTTTCAGATAGATCATAGGTGTAAGCCTTTCGCGCAAGATACAGATTAATCGGATCATTATCTATCCAAACGATCACTTCGGCTACTCCTCGCGGTTTAGAATTTCAACGTGGTCAAAGGTTGGAGAATTGATGGCGAACCACGCTCCAAAAAGCATCTAACGCCATGATGCGAGGCTTTAAAAACGAAATGATCGCTGGCCAATCTTCGTTTTGAAAGATGTTGACACCTGTCAACTCCTTATAGATGGTGCTTATAGCTTTTCCGTGTTCGTCGGTCGCATTTGGTTGCCATATCCAGTCCTCCTCCCCCATCGTGTCTTCCCAAATACCCTTCAACTGCATAAATCGATCGAAATAGGCTTGACGGATGCCAGGAGTCGGGGGATCGATGACAACCGATATGATCGCCCTTCGGCTGTCCACATCCATTCCAAAACTGACATGCTTTGTACCGGTCTTATAGTTTAACCAGTTCATCGGCTCGCCGTCCGAGGATAATACCGGCTTCATATATCGACCGAATGCTGTCCAAAATGCCTGCTTTTGTTTTGATATTGCTTGTTTCGTATACATGGTGAAAGAAACCCATTGATAACAAGGGCTTTAGATTATCTCCTAAATCCAATACCTTCAGCAATCCCTTCCGACATTTCCATCCAATACCCTCCCGAGGATTTTCCATGCAAAATATCAAGCACCCGTTGCCGGAGAGTGGGTGAGCCGGTCAACAGCCGACCCATTATTCTGCCGATTACCCGCGCACTAACAAGCTGCAAATAATCCATGTCGCCGGCATCATATAATGCGAGCACATCATTATACTCCTCATAAATTCTATTGTCATTCAATTCGAAATAGACATCAATAATATGCTCGATGTCTGTTATATCTTTTGTCCTGGACGGGTTATCAGCATTGGCGATGATCTTTAGCAAGACAATACCTTCCAGCGGACACACCCGTATAGTAAGTCCTTCCACGGTCACCTGCTCCGCAGCGGGGAGAACCTCCTTGAACCCTGGAACATCCATTATAAAAGGGCGCGGTTTTTCGATGCGGGTCTCCCGGTCAAGATTCTCTATCTCTCCAAAGGGTAACAAATCTACCTCGATCACTTGACGGTAGAATAATTTTATCGCCTCCTGTTCGTGGGCTACAAAATCGCCAGTCGCCAGCAAGGCTTCCTTTAACTTGTAAAATTCATCTTCCGAAGCCAAGAGGATCGCAATATCAACATCCCTGGTCATCCGCTTCGACGCAAGCTTCGAATTGTTATGCATCCTGAAATCTCGCGCCAGGGCTCCTACAAGAAAGAAGTCTATTTCAAGCTTCGTCGCAACTTTTCCGAAAGCATTCAGCATCTCCAATAGCAGGTTATTACGAAATAAATTCTCCATCCAAGTAACTACTTTTTAGCTTTTCTGCAATTTCCCATCTTCTGCTGTCACTGCCATCAATCAAGTCCGCATACACCAACAAGGGAGGTACGGCGCCTTGAACGCTTCGGCTTCCAGGCCAATCTTTCCAAAATTTTCGCAGGACCGCAATATTACCTTTTTCATCTGGGACAATTTTTAAAATCTTAACCAGGTCATTGGCCTGCCTTGTCGTATATATGACGAATGTTTCAGGCACCAGTTGATTGGTATATAAATCACCGGCGGGCTCTCCCCCCCAATACACGCCTTCTGGCTGTGGCGACCTCCATACGTCACCGGGTCGCTGGGCCAGGAATCTGAAAGATCCTGTTATCAATTTCGGCCGGAGAAATAGAGGGTAAAGTTCTGTCCAACGCGCCAACAGACGATCCCGGTCCACCAGGGCCTTGCCTCCGTCCGGATGTTGTTCTTTTATGTAGCCATCTCGTCTAAGTTCCTCCATCAAAGGGCCGATACTACCCAATGCGATGCCGGCCAAATCCGCAAGGTTCCGATAGGTGGCCGCGATCAATTGAGGGTCCTGAAGCAGCACAAAAAGAAGTTTCAGACCACTGGCATTCCATAGCTTTCCCTCTGCTGTCTGACGGACAGGCTTCACTTCCCTGCCGTTTATGTATAGATAAATATTGCCGGTATTGATATAACAATTACCCGTTGCTTCGAGATAATTGATCCCGTTTTTCTTCAGCTCTTCCTTAAAGGGCCCAGGAATATATTTAGCCACTAATAACCACCTGTCTTTTTCCTTCCCGAACTGGTCGAGCAAATGTTTTAGCATTGGCTGGCGCACTTCTCCCTTCACTTCGACATAAAACTGCTGCTTCCCACTTCGGAATGTCACCTGGACAATCGCATCGACCTGCGAAGGTCGATGAACCTCTGCAACATCGATCTCCAAGACCTTTACGGTCGCACCTGTAAGCCCAGTGAAAACCCGGATGGTCGCTTTAAGAATATCCTGCTCTTGCGTTATATAAATTCTTTTATTATTGTTCATTTTATTTAAATGTTCATGTTTCATGAACAGCAAATTTAATGAACAAAAAACTCCCGCGCAACTATTTGTTCATTAATATTAAGTGTTCATGTTCCATGAACAAAACATTAAATTGAACGCAAAGGAGTTAGTCAAGCAATTTGTAGTTGACAAAAGGAAACACCTCGACCCCGAAGCGGTCAGGAGGCGCTTGTAATGCACAGCGATTGGGGAACAGCCGGCCACGGCGAAGGAATAGGTGAGACCGCGACGCGGGTCATATATCAAAATAGTTCAAGTAAAAAAGGGTTAAAGAACGGTATTTTACCCCGGAAATATTTCTTAAATCGTGTTCCAGATAATAGTATACCATGGCTCATGGCATTCCATCTGAGGCAATCGCATTTTTAAACGCATCAAACGCTTGTATATGAAACTAATTGATATCCTAAATACCTATGACACAATTTCGCTGGATCAGCTTTCTGCAGATAAAATAGATGAAGTGTTGAACCTACGGCTTCCACCATCGGTAATTATGCAGGAAATCATTTCAGCCCTAAGTTCCCAATCTTACATTTCCAAAAAAATCCTTTATAGCAGACCCCCAACCTTCGCCATATTAAATCTGGTGCTTCAATCCCCTGACCACATCGTGGAAATAGAAGGATTCAAGACCCGGGTTTTGGATTATATCAGACAGCTCACAGCTAAGGCTACCCAGCGTCAGGGAGTGAACGGCCAAAACACCCGATTGTATGTAAAAATATTACAGCGTTCTTGGGAGAACGATGGAATGGTGGATAAAAATGAGGCCAATATCCTGGACCTGCTAAAACAGGAGCTAGGAATTTGGGAGCGGGAACATATTATCCTGATGCACGACGAGTCAATCATTAGTCTTTGGAACATCGAACAAGAGTACAACATGGTCAGGAATCAGTTGCTTTCGGCCGGGATTTTGTTAACATACGAGAACCAATACATCATTGCAGAAGAGGTCGCTGTCCAAATTCGGAAGACATTTGGTATCGAGATTATGGATGACAGCTTTAAAAGGTTGCTGGGAAAGCTGAACAGAGAGGATCTTGCGCAAGCGCTGGCGTACTACCAATTGAATACAAGTGGCACCAAGGAAGTTCAGGTAGAACGACTACTTAACAGCCTTGTTCCACCAGCTGAAATTTTAGACCGGTTGAATCTTGAGACCCTCCGAGAACTATGCCGGCGCGAAGACATACAAATAAGCGGGTCTAAAAACACGGTAATAACCCATATAATCCATCATTTCGACCAAGATAAAGATCTACACCAGGAATTATCAGAACCAGAGCATATCCCCGTTCCACAAGCCGAACTAAGGGAAATGAATGTTGAGATATATGAAAAAGTATTGAGCAGCCTGACCGGTCAACAGTTATATGACATTCTATATCAGATTGGATTTATGACTAGTGGCACCAAAGAAGATAAAGTGAGACGCGTCTTAGACAGCTATTTGTCCGAAAGATCGGCATTCAATTATTTGCGAAAGGAGGATTTAACACAATTGTGTCGAAGATTCGCTCTGCCCTTATCGGGCTCAAAGCAGGAATTGGTAGACAGGATACTGGATTATGTTCCCCCTATCGCAGTAGAAAATACGCTGAGTGGTTATCAGGAAGCTGAAGCCGATATAATTTCCACCGCACAGGAAGCACAAGATTCACAAACCATAGTACCAATGCAAGAACCTCTCGGTCTCCCTACCAATTTTGAAGAGATCGACACCCGGTTTGCAGAATTAGGGCGGGATGAAAAAATTGTACTGGCAATAATGAAGGAGGCAAAGTCTTTAACAGAACAGGACTTGGAACGCATCGTGACAAAATATCAATTAGGTTGGTTCCTGTATAAAGCTAAAATGGCGGAACTGATAGCCAAAGTCAAGAGAAATAACTATCCTGTTATACAGATAAAAAGTGTTCAGAACTCCAATGTCTATCAATGGGTAGGCAATGACATCCCGGATGGTCAGGTAATTGAAAAAAAATATGCCAGGGATATAATCGACGCCTTACGGCATGGTGTCGTCCCCCGACATAACCTTAGCCTTCTAATGGTCGGTCAGCAGACCGCCAGAACACATCTGTCGGAAATGTTGCTGGAATTGAATGCCAATAAATCCCACTTTAAATTTATCCGGGGACAATATGGTTCCGGTAAAACATTTCTCTGCTCCTGGCTAAAAGAATTTGCGCTCCAAAATGAGTTTGCCGTTTCATTTCTCAATATCAGCCACGATCAGCCATTATCAGATTTGCCGATTTTCTTTTCCGGCATGATCAATGGGCTGCGTACACCAGAAAAGACAGATTCCTGTGCATTGGTGGACATATTAGAGTCATGGCTCTTGACGATCCATAACAGGACTGTCACCATTGAAGGATTTGACACGGGCCATGCTGGGAACGCGCACGAGTTAAGCAAGGCCGTGCAAAAATCCATTGAAGCGGGCTTGGCGGGCTTCGATGGCATTGAGCCTGGTTTTTCGAAGGTTTTACGGGCTTTTTATGAAGGCAAGGTAGAAGAAGATATGGAATTAGTATCAAATGCAGTCGCTTGGATTACAGGCAGCAAATCCCTGTCAGCACAGGCCCTGCGTGATATAGGAGTGAAAGGATATTTAGAGGCCAATAATGTATTTCCCAGGATGCGCGCCCTGCTCCAGATCATCGGTGGCGCCAGGTATAAGGGTTTGCTTCTGCTGGTAGACGAACTGGAATTGGTGCGTAAGTTTCCACATGCCAGGCAACGCGAGCAAGCCCTGGAAACATTGCGGCTGTTAATTGACGAGGCAGGAAGGAATGCCCTACCCGGCTGTCTTATCATCTTCACGGGTACGGATGAGTTTTTCGAGGATGAACGTTATGGCTTAAAAAGCTATGAGGCCCTGGCAGAAAGGGTTATAACACCTTTTACCCACGAGAGTTTCGTCAGTATGCGTCAACCTATTATCCGGTTGGAATCACTGGATCGCGAACGACTGGCGAACGTCATCTTTAAAATACGGGATCTTTATGGTACGGCCTACAGTTGGGATGCCAGACAATTTGCCGACGATGTCTCTATAATGAAGCTAATAGATGAATGGACCATATTCGGGGAAGAGAACATCGATCGCAAACCAAGACCGATATTACGCGAATTCATTCAGATGCTGGACCTCTGTGAAGAAAACAAGGGAATTGATCTGTCGCAGTTCTTAAAGAAATCGAAGATCACCCCATTACCATTAGAAGAGTCCCCTTTCAACGCAAATTAACGGCAACCATGTCAATCAATAAATTGCATCCAAGGCTTCAGGACTTTGTAAAGGAGAAATGGAAGGATTTAACGGACATACAAAAGGCAGCCTTCGACCCCGTTTACCAGGGCACCAGTTGCATCATTGAGGCACCTACTTCAGGCGGTAAAACAGAGGCGGTACTCTTTCCCCTATTAACCAGGATTGCGCCAAATAAGACAGCAGGTTTTAAAGTATTATACATAGCTCCGCTAAAAGCATTACTCAACGACCTAGCGCTTAGAGTAATACCTTATGCGGAAAAATGCTATCTGAAAGCGTTTAAATGGCACGGCGATGTTTCTCAGGGCGACAAAATAAAGGAAATGCTATTCCCCTCAGACATTCTTTTGGTTACCCCTGAATCCATTGAAGCTATTTTGCTTCGAAGAGCAAACTGGACCGAGGTTTTCCAAGACCTTGAAACCATTGTCATCGATGAAGCCCATTATTTTGCCCTTACTGATCGCGGATCGCATTTGCTTTGCTTGCTGCAAAGGATAGAAACTGAAATAAAGAGACAACCCCAAAGGATCGCAGTAACAGCTACCATCGGAAATCCTGACGAGTTGTTATCTTGGTTGGTAGGCGATAAGACCAGGGGCCAGCGAATCCAGGTATCGGGTAAAACAAACAAAGAGCGGGATTTTCTGATTAAATATTTTATGGATGAAGGAGCCGCTCTACATAATAACCTATACAGCCAACTTGTCAATAAAAAATCTATTGTGTTCGAGCGTTCCAGAACCGGCACAGAAGACACAGCAACCCGCATCAATGAGAGAAACCTGGTAGTGGGTCCCCGGAATACGGTGAAAGTTAAAACCCATCACTCTTCCGTCAGCAAAAGATTACGGGAAGAGGCGGAGGGATCAATTAAACAGCACAACGAGTCATCCCTTAATGCCATTATCAGCACTTCTACTCTCGAATTAGGAATAGACATCGGCGACCTTGACCAGGTAATTCAAATAGGCGGGTTGAACAGTTCGGGGTCGTTTCTGCAGCGTGTGGGGAGGACTGGCAGGAGATTCGGTCAGGCCCAGTACTTCCGTGGCCTATGTTCGGACCCCGATGAGATGGTATTGCTGGCTGCCTGCGTCAGTCTAGGTATAGAACGCACGTCGGAAAATATCTTATTTCCAAAAAGAGCCTTTCATATTCTCGCCCATCAGGTAATATGTCTTTGCCTCCAAAAGATGGGTACTACAGCCGATGCCATTTGGGCTATACTTTCAAAAGCCGCCTGTTTTTCACAGGTATCCAGGACCCAATTCGACAAGTTGATTGATTATATGGTCAGCGAAGATTTTTTACGGACCAGCATGGGAAATGTATTATTAACCAGTAATAAAACGGAACGCGAGTATCTAAGAGCCAACTGGAAAAGGTTATTCGCTATTTTTGATACCGGTCCCATGTACAATGTGGTTGACGGGAAAAAGGTCATCGGGACACTTGATTCTGGCTTTGCCCGTTCGCGTCAATTACCCTTTATCTTTGTCCTGGGCGGTCAGGAATGGAATGCCATTAAGATAGATGATGAACTACAGCAGGTTTCAGTCGAGAAAAACACAACCGGCATCGCACCAAAGTGGAAAGGTATTTCCTATTTTGATATCCCTTTTGAATTGGCTCAGGAGGTAGGCCGCTTGTTGTCATCCAATGGCACCTTGCCATTCCTGGATGCAGACGCGCAGAACATTTTAAGTGTGCAACGCAATATATATAAAGCATTATCCTGGCAGCATGGAAAATGGGTATGGGATATAGCAGACGAAGAGAACATTATTTATCTATGGACCTTTTCTGGCGAAAAAATTAACCGGGTAATAGATATACTTCTTTCCACACAACTTGATGCAGAAATCAGTTACGACTATAGGCAGTTGAGAATCGATTTTAAAAAGATAAAGCCAAGCCCCATTAATGAGCTACAGGAATTATTATCTTCTTTTAAGACCACAAACAGGGCAGACCTGGAAAAGATTGCCATGGAAAAAATACAAGCCAAGTGGTTTTCCAAATTTTCAGATTGCCTCCCGGATTCATTGGCTAAACAAACGATTTTTGAAAAAGACTACGACCTGGCAGGCATGATACGCGAGCTCAGTACCATTACATTCCAGTTTTAGCAAGCCGGCATTCGCCAGCTTGTCCAATTATTACTTCCCCCCAAAAAACTCCATCAGATCCTTCTGAACCTGCGCCGTGTTCTCCTGGACAACCCAATGCCCCGAACCTTTTATATTGGATCCCGAAACATGCTCCGCCACCAATTTACAATGATCTACCAGAAAGGAGGCGCCAAAGTACTCGCCCCCCATCGCCAGCAAAGGCATAGGTAGCTTCTTCTTCATAAAGGCGACATTGTCTATCGCATCCTGGTTAAATGCGGCAAACCAGTGGAACGCTCCGTAAGTAGCTCCCCGGACAGAGTAGGCCCGCACGAATTCGTTGGTCTCCTCTGTGGTAAAAGCATTGTTTACGTGTCCGACCAGAGGCCAGAAGTTAGTGAGAAACAGTTTCTCCTTGCCGGCAACCAATTCACTGGAAGCAGGAAAGGCAAAAAAACCAAACCACCAGGCGGAATTCTTAACATTGGTCCACACCGGTTCAATCCCCGGTAATAAAGCATCCATCAACGCGAGTTTCTTCACTTCGCCCGGGAACTGTGCGGCATAGGCATAGGCTACCATCAGTCCAATGTCATGACCGGCGACACTGGCAGATGAGAACCCCAGCGATCTTACCAATTCATGTATGTCTTTCGCCATATTCTTTTTATCATAACCGCTGTCCGGCTTATCGCTTTCCCCAACACCGCGCAAATCCGGAGCGATGACGGTAAAATGCTTCGAAAACTCAGGCAGCAGCCGGTTCCACATATACCAGTTCTGCCCAAACCCGTGTATCAGCACCAGCGGTTCTCCGGTCCCCCCTATCACGTAGTGGATGTTCACACCATTCACTTTGGCTGTCGCATGTTTAAAATTTGAAGGCGGAGAGGCCGGGGGAACAGCCGGTTCGCTACTGACCGCCCCGACACTGTCGGAGGATGAAGCTTTCGTACCAGCCTGATCGTTTGTACATGCAGCAAAGGCAAATACCACAAACACAAAAACGAAACATACTAATTCTTTACGTATCATATTATCATTTTTTAATTACAAACCTTATTTATCCATTCCAGGACATAATCAGCATCCTCCTTCCACGTAGGCTGTCCTAATACAAAATGGTTACGACCTTCGAATTCTTTATAATCCGTGATCGAATTGCTTTTTCTATATTTTTTATAATTCGCGTAGTTAAGGGAAGCGGGTATGGTATTGTCCGCGGTTCCCGAAGTCAGTAATAAAGGAGCACGCAGGTTGGAGAATTTAACTCCTGCAGCCCGGGTAATAGTATCCCTGACGATCAACTTGGATTCCGGTATGGCATACTCATAATAGGCCCTCTTTTGTTCCTCACAGTCCATGCCGTTGGTAAATGCATACTTCCATTGTTCGAAAGACATCATGAATGATCTTCTCGTGGAAGTAAAGAAGCCGAGCGGTCCCCAACCGGCCTTCAAAAAGGAAAGCTTAAATGTAAAAACACCCTGCGGAGGTACCGAATGGATGGCGACGCCGCAACAACCCGCGTCTCTTTGTAACAGGATCTGAACGATCAGACCGCCGATCGAATGGCCGATGAGGATAGGCTTCGCCGGTAACCGCCGGATAATTTTCTCATAATGATCTATCAGCAGCGATAACCGGTTGGAGGCGATCTCCGCATTTGGATGACTGTTGCGCAGGGTCTCCGGCGAAGCATCTTTATGCGGCCAGGGTGGAGCGATCGTTTTGAAACCTTTCTGTTCAAAATACTTTCTCCACTCATCCCAACAGCTGTGATGGACAAAAGCCCCGGTGATAAAGACTACCGTTGTCGGCTGCATATTGCTCGATTTTAATCACCCTGACAGCATCAACAAGGATACCATTCAATCAACCACGTAATAATCAATACAATACAAGTTAGAAGGGAAGCACGCCACCGCAACTATTGGCGGTCCGGACAGCAATACCGCAACAGGCTGCGGTCAATAAACTCTGATCAATAAATCGTATTTTTAATCGCATTCCAAAACCAACTTATGCACAAGCGCTTTATCCTTTTCCTGGTCATCACTGGGTTGTTTTTCGCCGCAGCCGGACAGAACAGGCAGGACACAATAACGGTAGGACGGCTGCTCGACCTTAGCTATCAATATTACCAAAACCGCTCAGATCAGGCAGGGTTGGATAGCGCGATGCTTTTTGCAAAAAGGGCGGAAGCCATCTCCCTCCGGTCGAACTATAAAAAGGGTCTGGGGAATAGTTATATTGCCGAATGCAGGGTCTACGGAAAAACGCATCTGAGGGAAGAAGGAAAAGACTATGTACGTCGCGCCATCCGGCTGTTTACGGACGCCAGACTGCTCTCCGACCTTGGTTATGCATACTGGGAAATGGCAGGATTCTATGACTTGTCGGAAAGCCAGTTACCGGATAAGCTCAGCTACATACAGCAGGCCGTAAACGCATTTCACCTGGCTGGCAATGTCAAAAAAGAAGCGGATGCCTTAAAAGAGCTTGCAGATGCCCGGCAGGTAGGTGAAGACTATCAGCAGTCTTTAAGCGAGTTGAAGCATGCCCTAAACCTATACCAATCCATAAATGAACCTGTATTGCAGGGGGTCTATGACTTGCTGGGAGATGTCTCCAGTTCGCTGGGCAACCTCAATGATGCGCTGCGATATGGTCTGCTGGCGGTAGAGACGGCGGAAAAGCTAAAGGATACCAGCCTTCAATTATGTACCATCTTCAACCACCTTGGCAGCACCTATTATTACCTGGATGATCTGAAAAACTCTTCAATATATTTTGCAAAAGCGCTTTCCCTAGCGGAAAAGTACAGGTCATATAACGACATTTACATTATATGCTTTAACTATGGGAACAACCTGCTCACCATGCATAAGCCGGCTGAATGTAACCGGTTACTGTATAGGATCCTAAAAAAATACCCCGGGATAGACTCCACCGAGCTGATCCATTACACCTGTATCTTTCTACGGAACTATACGCTGCTAAAACAGTTCCCACAGGCTGCGAAGTATTTCGATCAATTGCTTTTGCTCACAAAGAACAGACAGTTAAATAATGAAACGCAGTGCAATGTATACGGGGCAATTGTAAAGTACATGGTAGCCACCGGGCAAAACAAAAAAGTCCGCCATTTCCTGAGGGAGGAAGAAAACTATTTAACAAGAAAATCGAATTTGATACAATTGGCTGAAAACCAGCTGACATGGACGGTCATTGATTCCGCCGGCGGCGATTACTGGTCTGCGTTCCGGCATTTCCGTAACTATGCCCGCCTTAAGGATTCGATCATGGGACAGGAAAAAACAAAGTACATAGCACAGTTGAATGTGCAGTACGAAACAAGCAGGAAAGATCAGGACATCTTACTAAAGGAAAAAAACATCGAACTGCTGAACCAAAGATCGAAATTGCAGGATGTCGAGCTGGCAAAAGCAAATCAAACCCGTAACGGAGCATTGGTCGCGGGGATATTGTTGCTCGTCATCGTTGGTTTACTGATCAACAATTCTCTGGTTAAGCACCGTGCCAACCGGAAGCTAAAGCATCAACAAAAAGAAATTGAAAAGAAGAATATTTCCCTCGAACATCTGGTCGAAGAAAAGGAATGGCTGGTTAAAGAGATCCATCATCGGGTAAAAAATAATTTCCATATGGTGATCGCGCTCCTGGGGACGCAATCGAGATTCTTAAAGACGGAGGAAGCCATACGGGCCATTACAGACAGCCAGAATCGCATCCATGCCATGTCCCTTGTACATCAGAAATTGTACCAGTCGGATAACCTGTCTGCCATCAATATGGCAAACTACATCCACGATCTGATCCATTATTTGCGAAGTACATTACAAATTTATCAGGCTGTTCAATTCAACGTAGACATCGATCCCGTCGAACTGGATATTACGCATTGCATTCCGCTTGGATTGATCATAAACGAGGCCATTACCAACTCCATCAAATACGCATTTACAAATAGCAATGAGGGAGTAATATCGATCTCTTTCAAGCGGGTGCCGGGGGACGGTCTCAGGCTAAAGATCAAAGACAACGGCATCGGGCTGCCGGAAGATCTCGACACCGGCAAACTGGATTCGATGGGTCTAAAGCTGATAAAAGGTCTTAGCGACGATATTGACGCAAAATTGAGCATCACCAGCTTGGAAGGCACGGAAATTGTCGTCGGATTCACCTATGAAAATATGATGTCACCACATTTTGATATTCATAGGACCCAGTTAACCACCGCAATATGAAAGAAAAAATACTTATCGTAGAAGATCAGTTCGTAGAAGCCGATTACCTCAGGTCAATGTTGGAACAAGCCGGCTACCTGGTCACCGGTATTGCACGGTCAGTTGACCAGGCAAGACAACTGATCCGGGAGGTGCGGCCAGGATTTGTCCTGCTGGATATATTTCTAAAAGGGAAGCATACCGGGATCGACCTGGCCAGGCAGTTGATGAAAGAAAACATCCCCTTTGTGTACCTGTCGGCTAATTCAGGAAAGGATGTGCTGGGGGCCGCAAAAACCACCCAGCCTTATGGTTTTTTGGTAAAGCCGTTCAGGGAAAATGATCTGCTGGTCACACTCGAAATTGCGCGGTATCGCCATGAACAGAGCACGCAATATAAGGACAGACAAGCTAATGAGCTGAAAAGCCGGTTGAAAACCATAGACATCCCCCAGCTGGGCTTTGAACAACGGATGCTGAATATTGTCACAACCATCCAGGCTTATATCCCATTCGATTATATGACAATAGGGTTTGATAACATCGGCGATCATACGATAAGCTTTCTCAGAATAGGCTTTAATGAGTATCAGACAATAGGCACAAAAGAACTACAGACAATCACCGGCAAGCCCCTTCCGCTGCAACCAAACGATCAATACAACATATTCGCCGATGCTTTTCAGGTGAGATCACATCTGTCGCTCCCCCTGGAATTGCCGGACAAAAAAGTGCTTGGCTTATGCCTGTACAGCCGGAGACCAGAGGCTTATAATTCAGATCACATTGTATTGTTCGAACGGGTACAAAAAGCATTATCGGAACTGGTATCGACAATCCTGAATAGGCCAATCCCTCTTCACAAAGAACTCCATCTTCACGAAACCCTCCCTCTTCACAAAGGATTTGAAGGCATCATCGGCAAAAGCCATTTGCTATTGAATACATTCGACCTGGTCACCCAGGTCGCTTATGCCGACACATCGGTGCTTATATTGGGAGAAAGCGGCACGGGTAAGGAAAGGATCGCCGATGTCATCCACCAGTCTTCCCATCGCAAGGACAAACCCTTTGTCAAAGTAAATTGTGCAACACTCCCTGCCAATTTAATTGAATCCGAACTCTTCGGTCATGAAAAGGGAGCTTTCACAGGAGCATTCGATAAACGCATCGGAAAATTCGAACAGGCCGAAGGCGGAACAATATTCCTGGATGAGATCGGAGAAATACCTGTGGAGCTGCAGGTCAAATTATTAAGAGTATTGCAGGAAAAAGCGATCGATCGGCTGGGCGGCCGGCAGCCCATCAAAGTAAACGTGCGGATCATCGCTGCCACCAACCGGAACCTCGAAAAGGAAGTTGCAGAAGGGAAGTTCCGGCTGGACCTCTACTACAGGCTGAATGTGTTTCCCATCACACTGCCTCCGCTCAGACAGCGGAAAGAAGACATCCCGTTATTAGCCCGGCATTTTATGGATTACTACAATAAGAAAGCGGGGAAAAGGGTGACGGATATCTCCGACAGGGTTTTGCGTGACATGATGGCGTATGATTGGCCCGGCAATATCCGGGAGCTGCAGCATCTGATGGAAAGAAGCGTCTTGCTGGCAAAGGGGCCAGCCATTGAAGACATTTTATTACCGGTGGCCAAAAGACAGGAGGTCACCGCAAATGACGAGAGCCGCATAAAGACCATTCATGAAAACGAGAAAGATCATATACTCGCGGTACTCAGGAAATGCCACGGCAGGATCTGGGGGCCGGGGGCTGCGGCTGAGATCCTGAATATCCCTCCCTCAACCCTGAAATACAAAATGAAGAAGTTAGGTATAAAGAAGGAATACATCCCCTGAAAAGCCCAAAACCAGTCTACCCCCGGACCGTAGACTCCCGAACAACAAGCTTCGTCGGTAACGTCAGCTCCTGTGGCGGAAAACTCTTCTTATTGATATGATTCAGCAGGAATTCACAGCTCTTGCGGCCTACTTCCAGCGCCGGCTCTTCAACAGTTGTAAGGGTCGGAGAAATGATCTCGCACATCGGATCATTGGTGAATCCAATGATCCCCATCTGGGCCCCGATCCTGATCTGACGCTCTTTTAAAGCCAGCATGGCGCCGATGGCTTTTCTGTCATTGACGGCAAATATGGCATCGGGTACCGTTTTACATTGCAACAGCTGCAAGGCATCCCTCTTCCCGAAATCCATGGAGAAACCGGAATAGATGATCCATTCATCTTTCACTGGAAGCCCGTGCTCTTTCATGGCTGAGATAAAACCTTCCATCCTCCTTTCTGTAAACAGCAGCCCCGCAGGACCCGCGATATGCGCGATCTTCTTATACCCCTGCGCGATCAAATGTTCCACCGCCTCATAGGCTCCCTGATAATCATCTTGCATGATCTTCGAAGCCCGGATATCCGGCGCCACTCTGTCAAAGAAAACGATTGGTATCCCGTCTGCGATGATCTGCCCGAAATGATCGTTCTGCCCAGGCCTCGAGCAAACGCTTACCAGCAAGCCATCGATATTCCCAAGGGGAAGGTCATTCAGTATATCCCTTTCCCGCTCCGCTGAATCATTGGTGATGTACAGCACAATATTATAACCCCTTTTATGGGCCACTTCCTGTATGCCGGTAACAACAGTGGAAAAATAATAGTTGGTGATGGAAGGCAGGATAATGGCGATGTTATGTGAGCTGTTCTTCACCAGCCCCGTGGCATTGAAGTTGGGCTTATAATTCATCTCCTCAGCCTTTCTGAGCACCAGCTGTCTCGTCTCCTGGTTGACGTCGTACGTATCCCTTAACGCCCTCGACACAGTAGCAACGGAGATCTTCAATTCCCTGGCAATATCCTTGATGGTGACGAAGTGACGTTTCATATGGTACCGAAAGATAAGCAAAAATGTTTTCGAGAACGTTCTCGCTGATATATTCGCTGCATTTCACGGTACGTAATGCTTTTACGTCGATTTTTGTTTGCACTGACTACTGACTGTTTACGAAAAAATGATTGTATGAACGATCGCAGACGCTTCTTAAAATACACAGGGCTTGTTGCCGGCGGACTTGCCGCCGGTCCGCTAAACGGATGGTCGAAAGGACATCCCCAGGGACCATCCGGTCTCCGCCCCCCCGGTCCCCAGATCTTCAACATGTGCGGCTATGCAGCCCCCAAAATAGACACAGTACGCATCGGCTTTATCGGACTGGGCAACCGTGGGTCGGAAGCCGTCCCCCGGATCAATCACATCGACGGCGTCGACATCCGGGCCCTTTGCGATATAAAACCCGAACTGGTCCAGCAGGCGAATAATGAGCTAAAAGGGACTTCCCATAAGCCGGCTTTCTATTCGGGGAACGAAGACGAATGGAGAAAGCTCTGCCAGCGGGATGACATCGATGTAGTCTATATCGCCACCCCCTGGGCCTGGCATACCACCATGGCCGTCTATGCCATGCAGCATGGCAAACATGTGGCGGTGGAGGTCCCGGCCGCAAAGACACTCGAAGAATGCTGGGAACTGGTGAATACCTCCGAAAAGACCAGGCGGCACTGCATTTTCCTCGAGAACGAATGCTACGACTTCTTTGAGCTGCTGACACTGAATATGGCCCGCCAGGGGTTTTTCGGAGAGATCATCCACGGGGAAGGGGCTTACATCCATAGCATCGGCGAAAGCCTGTTCGACCCGGTGCGACGACCCGGCCTCTGGCGCCTGGACGAAAATGCACATCGCAACGGCAACCTGTACCCCACCCACGGCCTCGGCCCCGTGTGCGTGATCATGAATATCAACCGCGGGGATAAGATGGAATACCTGACCTCCATGAGCAGCAACGACTTCACCCTGCACCCTTATGCCATGCAGCTCGCAGCCAAAGACCCGGCTTATGCCAAATATACCGACAAGCATTTCCGGGGCAATATGAATACAACAACCATCCGTACATGGAAGGGCCGGACGATCATGCTGCAGCACGATACTTCCTCCCCCAGGGTCAAGTCCTCCCGTTACCTGATCAGCGGTACCAAGGCCACCGCGCAATGCGACGCGGATACCCCCCGGATCGCTACAAGCCATGAAGGATGGGTTTCCCAGGACGTATATAGCCAGCTGGAAAAGCAATACACGCCTGCCATCGTACAGAAAATGGGTGAAATGGCCCGTTTGGTGGGAGGACACGGCGGGATGGATTTCCTGACGGACTGGCGCTGGATAGATTGTGTGCGCAACGGGCTGCCCATCGACCATGACGTCTATGACGCCGCCCTTTGGAGCTGCATGGCCCCGCTGAGCGAATGGTCCGTCGCCCACCGCTCCAGCCCCATCGACGTACCGGACTTCACCCGGGGAGCCTGGGAGAAAAATACACCCGTAAGCCTTTCTATCGATCACAGCAATCTCACGAACGCCAAATAAACCTCGCAAAAAATAAAAGGTCCTCTGATGAAAGTAATTGTCGAAAAAAACGCTAAGCGCCTGGGCATCGCCGCAGGAAAAGCAGCCGCTGCCCTTATCAAAGCCGCCATACAGGAAAAAGGCCAGGCCAATATCATCCTGGGCACAGGCGCCAGCCAGTTCGAAACCCTGCGACAGCTGACAGCATCCCCCGACATTGAATGGCATAAGGTGGTGATGTTCCACCTGGATGAATACATCGGCATACCCGTCACCCATCCCGCCAGCTTCCGCAAATACCTGAAGGAGCGGTTCCTGGATAAAGTATCCTTGCTGAAAGCCTATCACCTGATCGATGGGAATGCAGACCCCGTCGAAGAATGCAGCCGGCTGGGCGCCCTGATCAGCACCCATCCGATAGACGTGGCCCTGGCAGGCATCGGGGAGAACGGACACCTGGCATTTAACGATCCCCCCGCGGACTTCGAAACAACCCAACCCTATATCATTGCCCGCCTGGATGAAGCATGCAGGAAACAGCAGCTCGGGGAAGGCTGGTTCAAGGATATTGACGAAGTACCCACGACGGCTATCAGCATGTCCGTACAGCAGCTGATGAAATCCAAACATATCATCTGCTCGGTGCCCGATCAGCGAAAAGCAAAGGCTTTAAAGAACAGTTTCGAACAGCCGGTAAGCAATCTTTACCCGGCCAGCATATTGAGAAACCATCCGGACTGCCAGTTTTTCCTGGACATTTTCTCCGTATCGCTGTTATCCAGGGAAGCATCATCGTATCGCTAAACAACCATTAATGCCCGGCATCAAAACCATATTATTTATCTTTCTGTTTACCCCCTCGCCCCTGCTCGCCGGGCCCGGGCCGGGGCGGGCGCCCCGACCCGCCGGTCCCGAGCCATCCATCCCCTCCAAACTACCTATACCATCCAACCCCCTTGGCCCTCAATTCGCATTAATCCCCGCACCCCAGCACATCGAAAAAACCAACGGCCCGGGCCTGCTGTACAACCAACTGCTCTCAGTCGAAGTAGAAAATGCTATTGCCAACAAACAACAGGGCACCACCGGCATACTCAGCCAGCAGACAGACACCACACTGGACCTTCCCTCCCCCGAAGGATATGTCCTTAACATAACAAATAAACAGGTTAGCATCCGGGCGAAAACACAAGCTGGGCTGTTTTACGGCCTGCAGACCTTGAATCAATTGCTGGAAGACGCCAGGGACCAGGACATCGCCATACCGGCATGCGTTATCACGGATTACCCCTCCATCGCCGTGAGGGCCGTGCACATCGACCTGAAACACCACCTGGACGCAGGCTTTTATTACTACCATATCATCGATGTGCTGGCAAGCATCAAAGTGAATACGGTGTTTTTCGAGTTCGAAGACAAGTTGCGTTACCGGAAAGCCCCCGCCGTCGCCGCACCACAAGCCATTTCCATCGAAGAGTTCGCTGCGCTAAGTAAATATGCTCACGACCGGTACATAGAGATCAGCCCCCTCGTACAGGGGCTGGGACATGCCTCCTTTATCCTGAAACACGAACAATACAAGGAACTAAGGGACAACCCTGCCTCGGACTGGGCCTTCGACCCCATGAACCCCAAAACTTATGCATTGCAGTTCGCACTGTATGAAGATGCCATAGCCGCCACTCCTTATGGGAAATACCTGCACATCGGCGGCGACGAAGTGGGAACACTGGGCAAATCGAAAACATCAGGCCGATCCCCCATGCAGCTACAAATGTACTGGCTGAAAAAAGTGACGGATTTTGCACAGGCACACCACAGGACCCCCATCTTCTGGGACGACATGGTCTTCAAACTGTCGGGGTTGTACAGGACAACCTACGACACGACGATGAGCAACGACACCGTCGCCGCGCTCTGGCAGAAGAACAGCCCAAAACTGGACGCCAATAGCGCTCTTTTCCCGGCCAATTGTATCTATATGCGCTGGAACTATGAGAGCCCCGGCGCACCCGGCAACCAACGGGCGATCGACTGGTACAATACCCATCACCTTGACGTGATGCCCGCCACTTCCGCCCAGCAATCATACGCTGTACTACAGCGCAATCACTCGAACTTCTCATCGATAAAAACCTTTTGTCTCATCGCAAAGGCCAAACAACTGGATAAGATCCTCTGTACCGTATGGGATGACAGCTCACCCCATTTTGAAACGATATGGCGAGGACTATACGATTTTGCCTGGTTCAGCTGGAATGCAGCCGACGCCGCCGAAGAGGAGGTCCATGCAGCATTTCGCCACCGTTTTTTTTCACCGGCGCTCACCGGGCAGGAATTTGAGTGCAGGGACCAGCTGGAGTCGGCCATCACATTTTGGGAGACAGCTTTTTTAGAAGAGGGCGACAGGGAAAGCTATTACCCATCCTACAAACTGATGGAACTGCCCTCGGCAGGAGACAAAGGCAAATGGAGCCGCCGGTACCAGCAAAAACTCGATGGCGCATCCGCCTCCATGGATATCTACCACCTGGTGAAAGACAGGATCCAACGCTGCATGGCGCTATCCCTGAGGAACCGCTACGCACTGGAAATACTGGACCGGGTAAATGAATTACAAGGTTATTCAGCTCGTATGCTGCTATTGCTGAAAGAATACGACGAGTCGAACACAGCAGAAGCGCTTGCACAGATCAGGGAATGGGTCAACGGGTTCGCCGCCATGCGCACAAAGCTCGAACAGGTATACGGCAGGACCCGCATGATGGGCAACCCCGAAGGATATATACGGGATGCCAACCTGCACCTTCACCTGGCCAACGGAACGAACAACACAGACTGGATGTACTATTACGAACTATCTATGAACAGAAAGATCGGGGAATGGCTGCGTTCCCTGCACTAAAACAGAAAAAGGCTCTATATTATAAACTACCAAAACTTCGCTTATGCATCGGATTAGAAGCACTTGGGGACTCCTCCTGCTCTTGCTGCTCCCCTCCTTTCTGCTCGCCCAGACGAGAACGATTTCCGGCACGGTCCTCGACGAAAATGGACGGCCGATGGCCGGCGCTTCCGTGACGGTTAAAAGATCAGGTGTGGGCGCCAGCACGGACTCCTCCGGGAAGTTCTCCATAAAGGCGGCCACGGGTTCGGTCATTATTCTTTCCGCCGTCAACTACGAGGATGTATCCATTGTAGTAGGACAGGCAAGCAGCTACAACATCGCATTTAAGCAAAAGGCGTCCCAGCTCAACGATGTGATCGTAGTCGGGTACGGCACCCAAAAGAAGGCAGACCTCACCGGCGCTATCGCTACGGTGGATAAGAAACTGATCGAGAACAGACCGGTCACCAATTCCGTCGCTGCCCTGCAAGGTACTTCCCCCGGCCTTATCATTACCCGCTTCAGCGGACAGCCGGGAAAGGAGGAATATACCGCCAATATCCGGGGATTCTCCTCCATCAACGGGACCAACACAGCGCTGATACTCATCGACGGGGTTGAAGGAGACCTGACCCTGCTGAACCCGAACGATATTGAATCCATCAGCGTCCTCAAAGACGCCGCAGCCGTCTCCATCTACGGTGCAAAAGCTGCCGGAGGGGCCATCCTGGTAACAACTAAAAAAGGAACGCCGGACAAGCTGACGGTCACTTACTCAGGTCTCAGGACCTTTAACCATGCCTTCGGTATCCCTCAGCGGAACCATTCCTGGGAAGATGCGGAAATGCAGAACGAGGCATTCAAAAATGCAGGCTTCAACCCGGCATACACACAACAGGACCTCGACTGGATGAAGGACCCGAATATCAACTATATCGTCAATCCGTCCAATCCAGGCGTATACAAATACTATTATGATCTCAACCAGATCAATCTCCTGATGCGCAAGACCGCTCTCAGCCAGTCGCATAATATTACTTTGCGGGGCGGGTCCGACAAAACCCAATACCTTTTCTCCATCGGCTACTTCGACCAGGACGGTGTCTTTAAGTTCGGACCGGACGGCACAAAACGGTACAACGCCCGGCTCAATGTCAATACACGGCTGAACAAAATATTCAGCATCGATGCAAGAGTGGCTTATACACAAACACATACCAAGTCCCCCAGCGGCGACACCTACCAGGACTATGGACTGCTCTACGGTATTTACCAGCTAAGAATGATCTACCCCGTCTTCCTCCCGGGATCGAACAATACGAAATACGCACGGGCCAGCAGCGCCCCTACGACATACGAGATCCTGAAGGATGGAGGATATGCAGAGGACCTCCGCCATAACCTGGACGGCGTGTTTACGCTAAAGGCCGAGAATTTTGTAAAAGGCCTCTCCGCACGGCTGATCTACGCCCCACAAGTGACCTTTGGCGCAAACAACAGCTTTCAAAAGACCATACCGCTGTATGACATCGGACCCGAACCCACCAAGTATATCTTCAATCCGAACTCTTTTACAAAGACCAGGGATATCGCGGACAGAGCCAACCTGCAAGCCCTCGTGGACTACGATCTCGAGCTGGCCTCCGTCCATCACTTCCATTTGCTGGGAGGCTATCAATACCAGTATTTTCATGCAGACACGACCATGGCCACCGCCAGCGCCCTGATATCGAACGATCTCCCCTCGCTGAATCTCAGCGGCGACCCAACCGTACCTCCGACAGTAGGCGACAATGTCCAGACGAACGCCCTGGTCTCCTGGTTCGGGAGATTCAATTATAACTATGACGGAAAATATTTCATCGAAGCCACCTTGAGGAATGACGCAAGCTCCCAGCTGGCGCCAGGGCATAGAAGTCAATATTTTCCATCCGTATCGGCCGCCTGGCGGCTGAGCAAAGAAGGCTGGTTCAGGAACGCCCTCCCCTTCTTTGATGAGTTCAAGCTGAGAGGATCCTGGGGAAAGCTGGGTAATTCGAATGTCCTGGGCAACTATGATTATATATCCATGCTGAACCAGGGCGCCGCCTATCCCTTTAACAACAGCAGGAACAATTCACTCTACCAGGCTGTGCTGGCATCACCGGAAAAGACATGGGAACGGCTCGCTACCACGGACGGAGGTATCGACCTGGGCTTGCTGGATCACAGGCTGACGGCCAGCTTCGACTACTATGTCCGTACCAACGAGAACATGCTGGTGGTGGTGAACACACCCGCTACCCTCGGTCTTATCCCAAGCGCAACCAATTCAGCCCGCCTGAGAACAAAAGGCTGGGAGGCTACCCTCGGATGGAAAGATCACAGCGGTAAGCTGAACTATTGGATCAATTTCAACATATCGGACAACAAGGATGTCGTGACACGATACGACGGACAGAATGTGATCGCGGAAGGATTGAATACGGTGATCCAGGGCATGCCGGTCAATTCCATATACGGATACATATCGGAGGGCTATTTCAAATCCGATGCCGACGTGGCTACACATGCATTCCAGGATAACAGAACGGGCGCCGGCGACCTCATCTACAAAGACGTGAACAAGGACGGTTTTGTCAATGGAGGGCTTAACCGGCCGGACGACCACGGCGACCTCGTCTACCTGGGCAATACAAGCCCCCGTTTCACTTTTGGCCTTAACCTCGGAATGGAATGGAAGGGTTTCGATCTGTCCGCCCTCTTCCAGGGAGTAGGCCAGCGGAATATGCTGATCTACCCATCCGCTGTAGTTCCCTTCGTCGACGCCTGGAGACAACCCTGGGCCATCAATAAGGATTACTGGACCGCGCAACATACCGACGCCCTTTTCCCGCGTCTCTACGTAGGCGGCACACAGAACGTGCTCACCTCCACGAAATGGGTGCAAAATGCAGCATATATCCGGCTGAAGAACCTGCAGGTGGGATATACCCTGCCACAGCAATGGACCAATAAAGCGAAGATCCAGAAAGCGCGTATTTTCTTCTCCGGTCAGGATATCTGGGAACACAGCAAGATGTGGTACAAGTATTTCGACGCGGAAAGCCCCAACAATGCTGCCTATAACTATCCTTTCTTCCGCAGCTACGCTGCCGGGGTGAACATCACTTTCTAATCGGAAATGCTAAAAAAAAACATTATGAACGCTCAACATAAAACGATCCTGGTTTCTTTTACAGCGCTGTTGTTTTTCAGCTGTACAAAAAAGCTCGACCAGACCCCGCAGACAGACCTGTCGGACGCCAATTTCTGGAATAATACCAACGACATGAAGCTGGCCTGTAACTATCTTTATACCCTTTTACCCCCCATCGAATCCCATACGGACGATGACATGTCTGCAGATGCCTTTGGGCTTAGCGCCAATACGGTCAGCGACGGTTCCTGGCTGCCGCCCGCCACTGCCGACAACTGGACCAATAATTATAACCTGATCAGGGCCTGCAATAATATTCTGGAGAAATCGAGGAGGGTAGTCGGAGATCAGAACATCATCAGCCAGTACCTCGCAGAAACAAAGTTCTTCCGTGCCTGGGCCTATTTCGATCTTGTAAAAAGATATGGCGACGTACCCTTTATCACAAAGACCCTGCAGCTGACCGATACCCTGTTATATGCTGCGAAGACCCCCCGGGCGATGATCCTGGACTCTGTATACGCCGACCTGGATTTCGCAGCCGCCCATCTACCCGCCTCCGATCAACAGGCAAGCGAAGACTATGGCCGTATCACCAGCACGGCTGCACTTGCATTCACCTCGCGTGTAGCCCTATTCGAAGGTACCCGGATGAAATTCTTTAACCAGGCCGGCTATCAGAGCCATTTGCAGAAGGCCATTGCCGCCAGCGATTCCATCATTGCCGCCGGTAGCAATTCACTGTTCACTTATCCGGCAAACCCCGACAGCAGCTACTATTTTCTATTCCAGTATGCAGGAGAAGGCCAGGCAAACCCGGAGAATATCCTGGTCCGCATCTATGGAGAGAACCAGGTAAATAATATCTCTGCCAACAATTACACCCGGGAGGTGCTGGACGAAGGACTGCTGATGCCCACCGGCAATTTCACCGCCTCCTACCTGTACAAGGATGGTCTGCCCTCCGGCAAATCCCCTTACTACCAGACCCAGACCGATACTTATACTGAGTTCGAAAACCGGGACCCAAGGATGGCCATGACGGTCTTCAATATAAAATCGTGGTATGTATCCGGCTATTATGTTCCCACCTTCGAATACTCCCAGACGGGTTATCGTTCATGCAAGTATTATATTGCAGCAGACTGGACAGTCAATGTGAGCTATATCGATAATATCATCATCCGGTATGCCGAAGTGCTGCTGAATAACATCGAAGCCCGTTTCGAGCTGAACGGTTCCGTCACGGACGATGAGCTGGACGCCACGCTGAACCTGGTCCGGGCCCGGGCAAAAATGCCCAGGCTGACAAACGGTTTTGTCTCGTCCAACGGATTGGATATGCGCACGGAGATCCGGAGAGAAAGAAGGATAGAGCTGGCTTTCGAAGGATTTCGCTATTGGGACCTGCTCCGCTGGAAAACGGCAGAAACAGAATTACCACAGGCTATTCTTGGAGCGAGGTATTTTCCGAACGAGCAGGGACCGCTGGACGATCCCCATCTCACCTCGGACAGCACGATCATCGTGGAAGACGCAGGCAAACGCCATTTCAGAGCGGATAGGGATTATCTTTGGCCCATCCCCACCCAGGAGCTGGGATTAAACAGGAACCTGTCACCAAACCCTAACTGGTAAACCCGGATCGAGGATGAAATACTGGATGCTGTTACTGATGAGCGGACTGATGGCGAACCTCGCTGATGGACAGCCGGTGCATAGACCGCCAGCAAACGGACAGTCGATGCGCAAACTCGTCGAGGACGACCTCGCATTTGCCCAACAGCAATATAAAACTCTCATAGAAAAACTACCTCCGGGACGATTACCCCGCACCTATGAAAAGACGGCTGATACATTGGTCACCTGCACAGCGGACTGGTGGTGCAGCGGGTTTTATCCGGGTGCCCTCTGGTACCTGTATGAATATTCCCACGACCCCGCGTTCAAACACGAGGCGGAAAAAAGAATGGAGATCATCGAAGAAGAGAAGAACAACCGCAGTGACCATGATCTTGGTTTTAAGATCATGTGCAGCTATGGGAACGCCTACCGGATCACGGGAAACCCGGCTTATAAAAAAGTATTGTTCGATGCCGTACAATCGCTGACATCCAGGTTCCGCCCCTCCATCCGGTCGATCCAATCCTGGGATTCCTCTTCCCGGTACCATTGTCCCGTTATCATCGACAACCTGATGAACCTGGAATTGCTGGAATGGGCCGACCCCCTGGATACCATGGCGATCCAGCATGCCAACACCGCGATGCGGAACCATTTCCGGAAAGATTACAGCACCTTCCATGTAGTAGACTACGACCTTCAAACAGGCGAGCCGTCGCGAAAGATCACCCGTCAGGGCGCGGCGGACGCCTCCACCTGGAGCAGAGGAGAAGCATGGGCCCTGTATGCCTATACCATGTTGTACCGGTATACCCGTGACCAGTCATACCTAATCCAGGCGGAGCATATCGCTCATTTTATACTGAACCATCCCCGGTTACCGGCAGACGGAATACCATATTGGGATTTTGATGCCCCGGACATTCCTAACACATACAGGGACGCATCGGCCGCCACAGTCATGGCCTCCGCCCTTCTCGAGCTGGGACTTTATACCAACGCAACAAATAGCGCCCGCTACGTCGCCGCCGCCGAAAAAATGCTTCGGTCCTTGTCCTCACCAGCCTACCGAGCCGCCCCGGAAACAAACGGCGGCTTCTTATTAATGCATAGCGTTGGCGCCCTTCCCTTCAGATCGGAAGTAGACCAGCCCCTGACCTATGCCGATTATTATTTCCTGGAAGCTTTGTTGAGGTATCGGAATTGGTGGCTCGACAAAATGCGCCCTTCCCCATCGCCCGCTGCTACATCCCCGGCCCACCAGCCACCAACCCCGACGCCATTTTCCCCTCAACCCCGCTACCTCACCGACACCATGAAGTTCTACGACGGCCGGAGCCTCACCGTTATCGGTCAGTTCCATAACGAAAATAACTACCACCGTCTACCGCAAAAGTACAAGGGTGTGGTAAGGTATCCCGTATGGGATGAAAGCCTGTCGGCAGCCGGGATATCCATCCGTTTCAGGACAAATACATCGACTTTGCGCCTCAAATGGAAGCTGGCAGGAATAGGAAGGTCATGGAACCAGAACTCCGCCGGGGTAGATGGCCTGGACCTGTACACACATACAGAAAAAGGCTGGCAATATGTCAATACAGCGCTGGCAAAGGATACGGTCAACGAGTTTACCCTTTTGCGAAGCAGCGAGCCCGTCTACCGGGAATACCTGCTGAACCTCCCCCTGTACAATTGCGTAACCGAACTGTCCATCGGTGTCGATCAATGGGCAGTCATGGAAAAGCCGTCGGAAAGATACCTCCTGGATAAAAAACCCGTCGTCTACTACGGCAGCAGTATCGCCCAGGGCGCATCCGCCAGTCGCCCCGGCCTGGCATATACGAACCTGATGTCACGCCGCCTGGACAGAAGCTTCATCAACCTGGGTTTCAGCGGGGAAGGGACTTTTGACGAGTCCGTCGGACAAGCCATGGCGGAGATCGACGCAGCCCTGTATGCCATCGACTGTACCCCCAACTCAAAAAAAGAGATCATCTATGACAGGGCCGTCGCGCTGGTAAGACAGCTAAAGGCCAGGAGACCGGCAACACCCATCCTGTTGATCGAAGGATTTTATTATGACGATGCTGCCTTCGAAAAAAGTAGCAACTCAAACATCGATGCGAAAAGAAGGGAGCTTCACCGGGCTTATGACACTTTGATACGGGCAGGGATAAGAGAATTATATTATAAAACAGGAGATGGCCTGATAGGCTCCGACCATGAGGCTACCGTGGACGGCGTTCATCCCAATGACCTCGGCATGCAGCGCTTTGCGGAACAGATGCAGCCCGTGATAAGCAGCATCCTTACAAAACACCCATCCGGTACGCCCGTCAATGAATTCTATACCCTTGACGACTTCTCCTCCGTAAAAAAGATCGATGCACACGTCCATCTTACGGAAGATGCGGACACAGCCTTTGTACGGCAGGCAGAAGATGATAATTTCCGGCTGCTCAACATAAACGTATATGCCACCGATGGCACGCCGCTGGAAGAACAGCAGGACTTTGCGCTGCACGAGATCCGCGCATTCCCCGGGCGCGTAGCCTACGCAACAGCCTTCTCCTTAAAACATTTCAATGACACAGGCTGGTCGCAGGAAGTGACTGCCTGGCTGGAAAGGGCATTTTCGCTCGGCGCCGTCGCGGTAAAAGTTTGGAAGAATGTGGGAATGGAATTGAGGGACACCAGCGGCCGCCTGGTCATGATCGACGATCCCCGTTTCGATACCGTACTGGATTTTATAGCAAAAAAGGACATTACGCTCATCGGTCATCTGGGCGAGCACAGGAACTCATGGCTGCCCCTGAACCAGATGACGGTGAAAGGCAACAGGGACTATGCAGCCGCTCACCCCCGGGAATACATGTACCTCCACCCGGACCGGCCATCCTACGCTACGTATATCCGTGCCCGGGACCATATGCTTGAAAAACATCCGGACCTCACCTTTGTAGGTGCCCACCTGGGAAGCCTCGAATGGAGCGTGGATGAGCTGGCCAGGCGGCTGGATAAATATCCCAACATGGCGGTGGACCTGGCGGAACGCATCTCCCATCTGCAATACCAGGCCCTAACCCATTGGCAGAAAGTACATGACTTTTTTATTAAGTACCAGGACAGGCTCATTTACGGCACAGATATGCGCATTGGCGCCATGGATATCGTGAACCAGCATATAACGGGGTACGAAGGATTAAAAAAACACGCACACGAAGTCTGGTTGCGGCATTGGCGTTTCTTTACGACAGGTGACACGATGACCGTACCCAAAGTACAGGGCATGTTTAAAGGAATGAAGCTGCCCCGGCAGGTAGTGGATAAGATCTATTTCAACAACGCATTAAAATGGTATCCCCGGCTGGTGGGGAAGATCGATTAAATCATCATCTATGCCCCGAAACTATCGCTGGTTTATTTGTATGCTTCTTTTTGCAGCTACCACTATCAATTACATCGACCGCCAGATCTTTGGGCTGTTGAAGCCGGAGCTGGAAAAAGTCTTCGGCTGGACGGAAACTGATTACAGCAGGATCGTGATGGCGTTTACAGTCTGTTATGCAATTGGTCTTTTACTCTATGGAAGGGTCATCGACCGCATAGGCACCCGGCTTGGCTATACGATCTCGGTGGCAGTCTGGAGCACCGTGGCGATGTTGCATGCAGCGGTCAGAAGCACGCTGGGTTTCGGGTTCGTCCGGGCGCTCCTGGGTTTCGGAGAGTCTGGCAACTATCCCGCCGGCGTCAAGACAGTGGGCGAATGGTTTCCGGCAAAGGAAAGGGCGCTGGCCATCGGCATCCTCGATTCCGGCTGCAACATCGGCGCTTGCGTAGGTCCCCTGCTCGTTCCATGGCTCCTGGCTGCTTATGGCTGGCAGGCAGCCTTTGTGGTCACCGGCTCCCTGGGCTTCATCTGGCTGATCGTCTGGCTGCGTGTGTATCGTACTCCCAGACACGCTTCACCTCATTCCTCTCCCG